>CDZJ01026772.1_pt1 | contig 122640 bp, 132 predicted proteins | sample 557391 | NCBI WGS metagenome assembly CDZJ01 (sample SAMEA3182111, study PRJEB8094) | gut metagenome | biome: human; feature: gut; material: Stool; isolation source: human stools | place: Canada | collected 2013-05-07 | reverse complement strand
GGTACAAGACCAGCCAGAGCGGCAAGGGTACAGAGGGCTATCTGGACGCCTCCTCCATCTCCAGCTATGCCGTGAAGGCCATGGACTGGGCGGTGAACGCCGGTCTGCTGTCCGGCAAGGGGAACAACACCCTGGCGCCTACCGCCGGGGCCACCCGTGCCGAGGTGGCGCAGATCTTTATGAACTTCTGTGAGAATATCGCAAAGTAAATATAGGTACTGCAAGCGGGGCGCCCTATGAGGCGCCCCGCTCCTGTTCTTGCTAGATATGCCTTTTCCAACATTCAGTGGGGAAAAGGCCCGGAGGAAGGGCAAAAACAGGTGACCGGAACAATAGATTGGACTTGCTTTTTTCGGCCAGACGTTATAAACTACTTTCATGGCAGAGTAGGATCACACGTGCTGGCCGGGTTCCGGCCTTTAGTGTCGGCGGGACGGGGAGTTGTCCGCCGGACGAACAGCGGTACCGCGCAAGCGGCCCGCGGCAGTGGGTGGTCCGCATCCCGCTGCCGCATATCGGGGTAAAATTGCTTCCTTTGTGCGGCGTTCCCTTCCGGGGCTGCCGAAAAACAAAAGGAGGTATTTTTATGCCACAGACACAAAGTGTTGACCAACTCTACCGTACCCCCCTTACCCCGTCCTATTGGCGGCAGGCGAGGGCGGCTCTGTCCAGCCCTAAAATGCTGGTCTTTGCCGCGCTGATGGTGGCCCTGACCCGGGCCCTGTCCATTCCACCCAGCATCCCTATCGGGCACACCAGTCTGTCCTTCGGATTTCTGGCCCGGTCCCTCTGCGCCTTGGTATGCGGCCCTGTGCTGGGGCTGGCCTTTGGGTTTGTGGAGGATATTCTGGGCTTTATCCTAAAGCCGACCGGCGAGTTCTTTTTCGGTTATACCCTATCCACCATGCTGGGGGTGCTCGCATACGCTCTGTGCTTTTACCGGGCAAGGATCACGGTGTGGCGGCTGGTGCTGGCCAATCTGCTGGTCAATCTGCTGGTCAACGCCGCGCTGGGGTCGGTGTGGACGATGATGGTCCGGGGCGGAGGCTACTGGGGCTGGTTTGTCCCCAGTCTGGGGAAAAATCTGCTGACTATCGTTCCGAAGGCGATTCTGCTCTATATCCTGTATCAGGCCCTGCTGCCCATTCTGCGCCAGATGAGGATCATCCCGAACCAGTTGGGGCCGAAGGGATTGATCTCCTTCTTCTGACCCCGAGCTGATTCAAACGAAAGGGAGGGCCGGACCATGCGGAAATTGGCGATTCTGGCCTTTTCCTTTTCCGGGGCTGTTTTTGCGGCCGCCCGGCTCCTGCCAGAGAATTGGCTTCCTGCCGGTGCTGTGGCTGCGGGATTCCTGTTCCTTGCCCTGCTGGTTTTTCGTCGTGGGCTGGGGGATAGTGGACTGGCCCTCCGCCTGGTCTGCGCGGGCTGCGCCTTGGGGCTGGCCTGGACAGCCGCTTATATTCAGATATTTTTCCAGCCAGCCAGAGAACTGGATGGGCAGACTGTCCTTCTTTGCGCCGAGGCGGCCGATTGGCCCCAGGAGGGGGACTACGGCTGGTCCGTGCTGGTAAAGCTGAAAACGGACAGGGGGATATCCCTGTCCACCGTTCTCTACCTGGATGAGCAGGGAAGCCAGGTCAAGCCCGGAGACCGGCTCTCTACGGTGGCCCACTGCACCCTTGGGGACCGGACTCTAACAGGGGAGGAGATCACCTACTATACCGCCAAAGGCATCTTTCTCCGGGCACATGCATATGGACGGCTGGACACTCAGCGTCCGGAGCGAGTCCCCATCCGGTACTGGTCCGCCCTCCTGTCGAAGGAGCTGAAGGCGGGGATCAGCGCCGCCTTTCCGAAGGATACCGCTCCCTTGATCCAGGCTCTGGTCACCGGAAACCGGGATGGGCTGACCGATCAGTTTACCACATCCCTCCAGCGCACCGGGCTAAGTCATACGGTGGCGGTCTCTGGAATGCATCTGGCCTTTTTGTCCGGCCTTTTGACGCTCCTACTGGGCAGGGGAAAGCGGTCCACCGCTGTTGCAAACCTCGTCTGGGCGGTGCTGTTCTGTGGGATCGCGGGCAATACGCCCTCGGTGCTCCGGGCAGCGGTGATGATATCGATGCTCCAGTTGGCCCCTCTGTTCCGCCGGGAGAGGGACGGGGCCACCGCACTGGGATTGGCCCTGATGGGTCTGCTGGCCTGGAACCCTTTTTCCGCCGCCCATCTCGGCCTTCAACTGTCCTTTGGCGCGGTGGCCGGGATATTACTGGTATCTGATCGTATCCAGAATGGAATGCGGAGGCTGCTTCGATTGGAGGGCCCTCGAAAGAGTCCTGTGACCAGGTTGCTTCTTGTGGTCCCGGATTTCCTGGTGTCCACCTTATCCGCCACACTGGGCGCGTCCCTGTTGACGGTACCTCTGGTAGCCGTCTATTTTGGTTATCTCTCCCTGATCGCGCCCCTGGCGAATCTGCTGACCCTTTGGGCGGTAGCCGTCCTCTTTGTGGCGGGGTTGTGGCTTGGCGTTTTTGGGGTTATCCTTCCGGGGGCGGCGGCTGTTATGGCAATACCCTTTACAGCATTGGCTCGCTATTTGGATTGGGTGGTGGATGGACTGTCCTCTCTTTCCCTGGCCGCCCTGCCTATGGATTCTTTTTATTATCGGGCCTGGGTCGTCTTTCTCTACCTGATGCTGGGAGCGGCGCTGCTGATCCGGGGGAAGAAGCGGATACTGGTCCCGCTGTGCGCCGGAGCGGCCACGCTGGCCTTCTGCCTGCTTTGTTCCGCGCTTGCCTTTCGGGCGGGGGAGCTGACTGCCGCCGTTCTTGACGTGGGCCAGGGGCAGAGCGTGCTCCTTCGGACCGGGGACTATCTAACGCTGGTGGACTGCGGCGGAGAGGGACAGCGAGACCCAGGGGATGTGGCCGCCGACTACATCCAGGCCCAGGGAATGGCCCGGCTGGATCTGCTGGTAGTGTCCCATTACCACACCGACCACGCTAACGGCATCCCCCAGCTGCTGCGCCGGATCCCCGTAGGGACAATTGCCCTGCCCGACGTGGAAGAGGGCGATCCGCTGCGGGAGGAGATCATCTCTCTGGCCCAGGAGCGGGGAATCGAGCTGTATTTTGTCCGCCAGGATACCAATTTTGACCTGGGTGAGGGGCGCTCCATAGAGATCTTTCCACCTGTGGGCCAGGGTGGGCAGACAAACGAGCTGGGACTGACTGTGCTGGCCTCCTCCGGCGGCTTTGCGGCCCTCATCACCGGGGATATGAGCGGGGAGTCGGAGAAAGAGCTGCTGGCCCACGCGGACCTTCCAGACATTGACCTGCTGGTGGCGGGGCACCACGGCTCACGGGATTCCACTACAGGAGAGCTGCTGGAGCGGGTGCGGCCAGAGCTGGCTGTCATCTCTGCGGGGAAGGGGAACAGCTACGGACATCCCGCCCCGGAAACGCTGGAGCGTCTGGACGGGGTGGGAGCCCTGATTTACCGCACGGACCTCCAGGGGACTGTGGTGGTCCGGGCAGATGGGCACGCTCCCGCCGAGGGGTGAACCAAACAGAAGAACAGGAGGGTGCGCCATGCCGCCCAAGGGAAAGCCGGATACTGCCGGCTACGAGAAATTTTTAAAAGATCTGGAGAGCGGAATTTTCGGTCAGCTCTATCTCTTTCACGGGGAGGAGACATATCTTCGGGACCACTATTTGGGCCAGTTGAAGGACAAACTTCTGGCTGGTGGGATGGGGGCCTTTAACCTCCATGAAATCGCCCCCAAGGATATCTCCCCTCACGCCATGGAGGAGGCGGTGGACTGCCTGCCCATGATGGGGGAGCGGACTGTCGTGCTGGTGACGGATTTTGACCTGTCAAAAACAGGTGAGAAGGACCGGGAGGACTATATCCGCATTTTTTCGCAGCTGCCGGAATACTGCTGTGTCGTGCTGGTCTATGACTTAATTCCTTACAAGCTGGACGCCCGGACCAAGCTCGCCTCGGCCATAAAGGAGCACGGTACTGTGGTAAACTTTGTCCGGCAGGAGGAAAATGAGCTGGTAAAGTGGGTGACCCGCCGATTCCGTGCCCTGGGCAAGCGGATCGACAGCCGTCTGGCGTCGGAGCTTATCTTTCTGTGCGGCGATCTGATGCACAACCTGGTGGGCGAGATCGAGAAGGTCGGGGCCTATGCCAAGGGGGAGCAGATCACCCGGCAGGACATTGAGGCGGTGGCCACTCCCCAGTTGGATACCGTGGTCTTTCGCATGACCGATGCCATTGGGGAGAAGAATTTTGACCGGGCTGCGGGTGTGCTGGGGGAGCTGTACCAGATGCAGGAGACGCCCTATGTCATTATGGCTTCTCTGGGCAGACAGATGCGGCAGCTGTACTCGGCCAGGCTGGCTCTGGAGCAGGGGAAAGGGGCCTCCTATGTGGCGGACCTGTGGAAGCTGAAGCCGTACCCGGCCGACAAGCTGATGACAAGCGCCAGGCGGTTTTCCCTAAAGTGGTGCCGGAAGGCCGTGGTCCGCTGCGGTCAGACCGATCTGGCGATGAAGTCCACTGGACAGGACGGCAAGGAGCTGCTGACTACCCTTCTGTTGGAACTGGCCGATCCGGCCTGAGAAACGGGGGCAGAGAGATCCATGCTTCGTATCAGAGAGGCCATCGTGGTAGAGGGCCGGTATGACAAGAATACGCTTTCCCAGGTGGTGGATACCCTGATTTTGGAGACCGGCGGCTTCCGGATCTTCAAGGACCCGGACCAACTGGCTCTGCTTAGGCGGGCTGCGGAAAAACGGGGGCTTGTCGTCCTCACCGATTCCGACGGGGCGGGATTTGTCATTCGAAACCACATCAAAAGCGTGATTCCGGGCTCTCTGCTGAAGCACGCCTATATCCCGGATGTGTATGGCAAGGAGCGGCGGAAGCGCCAGCGAGGGAAAGAGGGCAAGCTGGGAGTGGAAGGGATGCCGCCCCAGGTTCTGGAACAGGTCCTCCGCCGAGCGGGGGCGACCTTTCTGGATGAGGGAGCGCGTTCGGAGGAGGCGGGGCCGCCGCTGACTAAAGCGGATCTGTTCGCTGCCGGGCTGTCCGGAGGGGCAGACAGCGGAGCCCGGCGGCTGGCCCTGCTGAAAAGGCTGGCGCTGCCGGAGCATATGTCCGCCAACGGACTGCTGGCCGTCCTCAACGGCTGTTACAGCCGGGGGGAGGCGCTGGAACTGTTGAATCAGAAGAAGTGACAAGGCTGTGACCTTTATAGGTCACAGCCTTGCTTTTTCTTTATTGCACCATCTCCGCCAGCAGGTCCAAGTGGTCGGACAGCTTCTCCACCCCGGCGTAGCAGAACACCGCCACCCGGCCGCCACGGCCCACCGCCGCCATCTGCCAGGGGTCATCCTCCACGGTGGCCAGGATGACAAAATCGGTGCCCGGCCAGTCCACCTCCTCATAGCTCCAGTACAGGTTGACCAGACGGTAGAGATCCATCTGGGCCCGTGCCACCGGCTTGGCCAGAGGGGGGAGGGTGTGGAAATAGGTCATGTCCAGGTTGGGGGAGTAGGTGTACTCGCCACCGTGGGGATCGGGGGAAAAGGTGGACGGTTTTCTCCCCGGCTGGAGGGCGTCCAGATCCTGACTGACCTCGTACCACACCGGGGACAGCAGAGAGAAGTACCGCTGGGCTACATTCTCACTGCTCAACCCGGAGTTTTTCCGGTATACGGTCTCATAGGGGCCCAGTGGGACCTGTTCCAGATCGTACAGGGAGATATAGGGGGCTGTAAACTCCTCCACCGGTCGGAGGGTCAGCCGGCTGTCGCCAAACTGATTGTACAGAACAAGGGCCACTAAAATAGGGCCCAGCACCAGCGCGGCGATGTTTTCCCGGACGATCCGCCTGCTGGGCCCCGGTGACGGAGGCGGCGGAAGCCCATCCTTCAGGGCGTTGTAGGTGGAGAACAGGGCCTTGCGGTCCCGGCGGTCGATAGGGCGGGAGTAGAAAAATATACCGGCCAGAAAGAGCAGGAGAATCGGATCGAAGGCGTAAAGCAGGATCAGGGGCAGGCGGACGAAGTTGTCCGGCTGTACATCGTATTGATGGCCCAGGAACAGGGCGGCTAGGAACAGGATACCCAGCAGGCTCCACAGCACGATCTTCCGTCTGTGGTAGGAGCGAAGGCTGTTGGCCAGCCGGTCCAGGGAGAGCCCCTGGCTCTGGTAATCGGAAAACAGCTCGGGTGTATGGGGGTCCGTAGTGTAAAACAGGAAATAGGCCCGGCCCACCCGGAAGGCATATTCCCACCCGGCCTGCCGGTACAGCTCCAGCTTTTCCTGGGTAGGCTCCAACCCCTCGCCGGCCCGGTTGGCGAAGGGGTCCAGCCGGAAGCGGGTGCCGGGTACGCCCCGGTCCTCGAAGGTGGCCCAGGAGCCCAGGTGGGTGGGGAACAGCCCCTGGTTTGCCTGGCCCTCCAGCCACTGCTCCAGTCCGGGGATATCATAAAGGGAAAAGGGGATGATTTTTCTGATGGTTGACATAAAATTCACTCCCGATCAGTTATATTATATCAGACGGACGGTCAGGGCCCTTTGCCCTCTGCCATTTTGATGATATCCTCCAGATGGCCGGACAACTCTCCGTGTCCGGTGTAGCGGACCAGGACGACCTTATCCCCTATGGCCACAGCGGCGGTTTGGAACAGGGTCCCCTCCTTGAGGGCCGTGGACAAAAAATTCACACGGGAATCAGAGTGCTTTGACACCTGCCAGGTCCCGCCCTCCGGATCGGTCCACCAGATATCTTCATCTAACCGCATAGCTTTGGACAGCAGTTCATTGGCCAGGGGGACGGAGAGGAAGGACAGGGGGGCGGGGATGTCATACCAGTCGATCTGCATCCAGTTCAGCTTTCCAGCCAGATCCGGCTGTCCGGCCTGAAATACCTCCCACTGGTTCCAGCACAGCAGATAGTGGTTCTTTCGGCTGTAATTGAAGTAGTCCGATTGGTCGTGATTCTCCGTTTCATAAGGGCGGTAGCCCTTCCCCTCCACCTGCGCCAGAGAGAGGGGAGAGAAGTCCGGCACCTGGCTGACGGGCCTCATGTCGCCCCCTAGGAAGGGCAGGATGTAACGGGGAAGGATCAGCAGGACGATCAGAAGGATGCATAGAGTGAAGGAGAGCAGAGGGACGAGCCGCCGCCGGGAATAGGGGGAGTGGTGGTCCATCGGCTCACCCGCCTCCAGGCGGCGCGCCAGTCTGGACAGGTTCCGCACATCGGCCCAGGCGGCGGGCAGGGCGCACAGCTGGTATAGCGCAAAGAGGAGCAGGGGGACAGCGGAGGTGGTCAATAGATTGAGAATGGGAGTGTCGTTCAGCAGAAGGGCGGTCAAAACAACTGCCAGGACAAGAAATGCCACATTCCCCACAAAGCCCCGGCGGGCGGAACGGTACAGCCTTTTCCACCGCTGGCTCTGGAGCTTCGGATCAGTGTGGAGCTCCGGGGCGTCCAGGTCCTGAGTGGAAAAAATCAGCATGGAGTTGTCCACCGTGTCTATATAGTCCCAGCCGAAGTCCCGGTACAGCTCCAGCATAGAGCGGGGCAGGTCGTCGTCCAGGCGGAGCCGAAAAGGCTCCAGGCGGTAGCGGGTCTTTTTTGCCGGGCCGGGGGTAAAGGTGCAGAACAGGGGGCGGAACTTCTTGAGATAGAGCCCCTGCAGGGCCATATCCTCCAGCCAGCTCTCCAATCCCTCCCCGTCCGCGGAAGACACCGGGGTGATCTTTCTGACATATTTCATAACAGGGCGCCTCCTTTTGGTGCTTTCAGGGGTCCAGCTGGGCCAGGAACAGCTCCAGACATTCCGCCTGGTCGGGGACGCCCCGGCAGAGCAGGCGAAAGACCTGATTGCCCCGGCGGCCCAGGTAGATGTGGTTGAGGGGATCGTCGTCGTATTGCAGGATTGTGTATTCCAGACTGTCCAGGCCGGGGAGAGCCACCGCCTGGAGGGGCTGGTGGACCGTGAGGACAGTGGGGTGGATGAACTGCTCCTGATTTTTCCGGAACTGCTCCGGCTCGCGGGCCTCCTCCGTCCGCAGGGAGGAAAACAGCCATTCCGCCGCCCAGTCTGTCCTGGTTCGGTAGAAGTCCACGGCGACGATGGCATCACCGGTGTATCCATCGGAGCGGACCTCTCCAGAGCTCCACCAGTCGTACTGCTCCGGGCACAGGAGGGAGGCGGTTCTGGTGTTATACCGGGTCATCATCTGGGGAGTGTCCAGGGTGATGTCCGCCTCCCCGTGGAAGGCTTGCTCCAGGGTGACATGAGGGAAGGTCCACTCCTCCGGGCCGGACAGCTTATGGACGGACTGAGCGCTGACCACACCCACCAGAATGGGAAGGGGAAGGAGCAGAGCGGCAGCGCACCAGCTCGTCACCACCCAGGGGACCCGGTTCCGGCGGCCCTCCTTCAGAGGAATACCGTCAGCCAGCTGCCGGCGCATCTGCTTCCAACGCTTTATCATATTTGTCTGAGGCAGCAGGGAGAGAATGGTCCAGCCGGCCAGCAGGAGTATCAGGGTGAGCAGCAGCCCCGTTTTTAACACCGCGTACTGCCCCAGTATCCAGGGCTGTGTGACCACCTCCACCAATGTTTTACGGAAGCAAAAGAGAAAGTAGGCCACTACGAAAATTCGGCTGCGTCGGGTGCGGCGGATCAGGGGGGTGAGGGTTTCGCCCTGGGTCACCGGGTCGGTGTGGAGGGGCGGGGCGTCCGCTCGCTCTGTCCGGTAGACATAATACAGATTGGAGAGGGTGGTCACGTAGGTCCAGCCCGCCTCTCCATAGGCCGCATTGCGCTCCGGATCGATGCCGTAGAAGCCGGCGATCTCCAGACCAAAGCGGGCGCCGGGGGTTGGTTCTCCCCGTCGGAACTGGGCGGTTTCCGAGGACAGCTTTACCAGGTGGAGCCCCCGGGCCGCCATGTCGGCCAGCCAGCGCTCCAGACCGGCCATGTCATAAATCTCCACAGGGATGATCTTCCGGACCAGCTTTTCTCTCTGTTTCATATGGATGACCTCCTTTGGTCCAAGGTGTCAAAGGGCTTCCAGCATTTCCGCAAACCGGGGGAGAAATTGGGTCAGGTCTTAGGAGCCCTCGTACTCGACCCGCATGACGAGGCCGCCTTTGCGGAGGACGAGGTAATAGAAGTCGGGGTTTCGTTCGCTCTGATAGTACCAGATCTCCTCCAGGCCGTGAGCGGGCTCCAGAGCCCGATAGTTCTCATGTCCGCCCCAGGCCCTCCACTCCCAGACCCGCCGCTCCGCCACGGCGGGGAGGAGATAACGGGTAATGTTGATTTCCAGATGGGGGATGTCAGCCAGAGAGCCGCCGGAGCCAAAGACCCGGTTTGACTCCCACTGCCGGTAGTACCATTCCTCCGGTGTGAGGGGGGTGTCGCCGTGGGAGATGTAATCCATGTTGAACATGATATCCCCGGTGGGTCGGAACTCCGGCCCCTCGATCTCAGTCATGGTGACAAAGTTGGAGTCGGCCAGGTCATAGGGGAAATAGCCGTGGGTAAAAAAGACGAATACGATCTCCACCGTCACCAGCGCCAGGGGCAGGATGGAGAGGGAGGTCAAAACACCGCCCAGCCGACGGCCGGGGGCAGGGGAGAGAGGCAGACCCTTTTGACTCCGCCGGTGGAGCCGCCAGAGGGTGAACAGGCCGAGCAGATAGGCCAGGTCCACCAGCAGAAGGCCCAGCAGGGCCAGCAGCCAGGGGAGGGGGCCGTCCGCCAGCGCCTCCGCCCAGAAGTAGCGGAGATCGGACAGAGAAAAGGCGTTGGAAAAAGGATATAGGAATTTGTATAACAGAAAATTGACGATTGCCAAACCTATGCCGCCCAACAGCTTCTGCTTGAAAAAGCGGCGGATGGCGTAGTCCAGCACATCGGGGTCTGTGTGGGCCTGGGCCGCCCGGTCGGCGGTGGCGAACACAAAGAAGTTTTTACGGAAGATGCCCAGATAGCTCCAGCCCGCCGCCCGGAACAGGTCAGTCAACTCCGGGTCCTCCTGGTCTGTCTTGTTGTGGGCGGGCTCCAGATGGAAGCGGAGGGGAGCGGGCTCCTGTCGGGCAAAGAGGGTCAGAGGGCCCGCCGTACAGTCAAACACCAGACCCTTGCCAGCCATTTTTTCCAGCCAGATTTCCAGCGCCGGGATATCATATCCACCCACGGGGCAAAGGCGAAAGACAGTGCCGCTCATGTTCTTCTCCTTTCTGATTCAACCAATATGTCTGCGTACAGGTCCAGCTGGCGCTCCAGCCCTTTGAAGTCGTACAGGCCGCAGGGAAGATGCTTCTTGATGCGCTTATTCATCGTTCTTCCTCCTCTCCGTCCAGAACACAGGCCCGAAGCCGGTCCAGCTCCTCATGATAGGCCTGCCGCCCCTGATCTGTCAGCCGGTAGGTGCGCTTTCGTCCATCGACCTCCGTTTCCTGAATAAAGCCCTCGTCCTGAAATTTAGCCAGCAGGGTATACAGCGTGCCGGGACCCAGCCGTACTCTGCCGCGGGTACGGCGCTCGACAAATTCAGTGATCTCGGTCCCGCACATATCCCGGCGGAGAAATGACATCAAGACATAAAACATGGGTTCGGTCAGAGGGCCTCTTTCCTTACCGGCCACAGTAACATCCCCTCTCAATATTGAAATGCGATATCGACTATCGATATTATATGGGAAAAGAAGAAAAATGTCAATGGGAGAGGGGAGGGAAAGACGGTTTTCCGCAAATTCTTTCAACCGAAATCTGACCGGTTTTTTCCGGTCAAGCACCTATAATAGAGTCTGTCGCCCGCCTTTGGACAGGCGGAACTGGAGAGAGGGGAGCGGTCCGGCGTGACGGTCATCTATGTGGATACCCTGTTTCTGCTCAATGGGATCATTGACTATCTGCTGCTGCTGGCCGCCGCCCGCCTAGCGGGGGAGCCACTGCGTCGGCTGCGCTTCGGAGCGGCGGCCGCTCTGGGTGGAGCCTATGCTGTGGCCATCTTTCTGCCGGGCATGGCGTTTCTGGCAGGTCCCTGGTGTAAGTTGGCCTCCTGCGTTTTGATGCTGGTGGTGGCCTACGGCGGGAGCCGGAGGCTACTCCGCCAGGGGCTCATCTTTGTGGCTCTGGCCTGCGCGTTGGGAGGTGGAGTAGTGGCCATCGGGCTGCTGGACGGCCGGAGCCTGAGTTTGGGGAGCGGAGTGTTTTATTCCTCCCTGGACCTGAAGATGGTGCTCCTCTCTGCTGCGGTCTGCTATGTGGTCCTCACAGCTGTCTTTCAACGAATTGGCAGGCATAATTCCTTGACAGGAGAACTCCTTCAGGCGAAACTGCGGCTTGGGAAACGGACGGCGGAGTTCACCGCCCTGGTGGATACTGGGAATACCCTGACAGACCCGGTGTCGGGACGGCCTGTGATGGTGGCGGAGGGAGACAGTGTGTCCGGCCTGTTTCCAGAGTGCCGCAGGCCGCGGGCGGCCGACCTTATGGATCCAGCCGGTGCCATGGCCAGGCTTGGAACCGGGGAGTGGAAGGGACGTTTTCGCCTGTTACCCTACCGTGCGGTAGGGGTGGACAGAGGACTGCTGTTGGCCTTGAAGGTGGACAGCCTGAATCTGGGTGGAAAGGAGCGTGGGCCGCTTCTGGTGGCCCTGTCCCCCACTCCTGTGTCAGACGGAGGAGGGTACCGGGCTTTGATCGGGCCCCTGGATGGAAAGGACGAGTGCACATGAGCATGAGAGAGATTATTTGGAAACTGCGGGACCGTTTGGAAAGCCTGCTGACTAGTCTGGGGCTGTCCCTGCCCGGCAAGGTGATGTATATAGGGGGGAGCGACACCCTGCCCGCCCCCTTGGAAAGAGAGGCGGAGGCGGAGCTCATCGCCCGGCTGGAGCGGGGAGACCGGGGGGCGAGAGACCTGCTCATTGAGCACAATCTCCGGCTGGTGGCCTATATCGCCCGCCGGTTTGAGAATACCGGCATCAATATTGAGGACCTCATCTCCATTGGGACCATTGGGCTCATTAAGGCGGTGGGCACCTACCAGCCGGCCAAAAGCATCAAATTGGCAACTTATGCCAGCCGCTGCATTGAAAATGAAATCCTGATGTATTTGAGAAAGACAGCGAATCAGAAGACAGAGCTGTCCTTTGACGAGCCCTTGAATACCGACTGGGACGGAAACGAGCTGCTGCTGTCCGACATTCTGGGGACCGATGGGGACCTGGTCATGCGGCCCATCGAGGCGGACGTGGACCGCCAGCTGCTGCGCCAGGCCATGGACCGGCTGGAGCCCCGGGAGAGGCAGATTATTACCATGCGCTTTGGGCTGGACGGCCGCCCAGAGCGGACACAGAAGGAGGTGGCGGACCAGCTGGGCATCTCACAGTCCTATATCTCACGGCTGGAGAAGCGGATCATCGCCCGGCTGAAGAAGGAGATCGTCCGCATGATGTGAGGGCAAACTGTACAGAAGCTGGCTGCTTATCGTTGACCATTTTTATAAATTGTGAAAAACCTCTGGTAAAAGTCGGAGAGATGTGGTATAGTAAGGCCGAGAAATATCCCAGGAGATCTGAGGGGCGGAAGACTTTGATTTCCTGGGATATGTTCTGCTTCGCGCAAATTATGACAGGAAGAGAGAAAGGGAGATGTCGTTATGTATGATGCGTTCGCGGGCTTAATCAGTCAGATCAGCGGTTTCATGTACAGTTACCTGTTAATCGTCATGCTGCTGGGCGTAGGCCTGTACTTCACCTTCCGGAGCAAGTTTGTCCAGCTGCGCCTGCTGCCGGAGTCGATTCGCGTGGTAGGAGAAAAGACGGGGGATCAGCACTCGGTTTCCGCATTTGAGGCGCTGATGGTATCCACAGCCAGCCGCGTGGGTACCGGAAATATTGTAGGTGTGGCCAATGCCATCGCCATCGGCGGCTATGGCGCCGTGTTCTGGATGTGGCTGATCGCCATTGTGGGAGGCGCGACTGCCTTTGTAGAGAGCACGCTGGCCCAGATCTATAAGAAAAAGGACCCGGAGGGCGGCAGCTATGGTGGTCCGTCCTACTACATTCAGGCGGCTCTTAAGAGCCGGGTGCTGGGCGTTGTCTTCGCCATCGCCCTCATCGCCACCTATGCCGGTGGTTTCAATATGCTGGCCTCCTACAACCTGATTAGCAGCTTTACCAGCTATGACTTCTACGCCAGTGCCGGCACCTTTACCCTGGGCGGCAAAGAGTACAGCGTTGTGGCCGTAGTGGGCGGCGTGATCCTGGCCATCCTGGTGGCCATCTGTGTACTGGGCGGCGGCAAGCGGATCGTCAAGGTTACCGGCGTTTTGGTCCCTGTCATGGGTGTGTTGTATATCCTGATGGCCCTGGTGGTCATGGTGATGAATCTGAATATGATCCCCAGTGTCCTGGGCCGCATTTTCAGCGAGGCATTTGATTTCGGAGCCATGTTCGGCGGTGCCGTGGGCTTTGGTTCCTCGGCCATCATGCAGGGCATTAAGCGTGGCCTGTACTCCAACGAGGCCGGTGTGGGTTCCGCCCCCAACGCCGCCGCGGCCGCTGACGTATCCCACCCCGTCAAGCAGGGACTGGTCCAGATGCTGTCCGTCTTTATTGACACCATCCTGGTCTGTACCGCCACGGCCATGATGTGCCTGTGTACCGGCATCGATATCAAGGGCGGACTGGAGGGTGCGCCCCTGGTCCAGGCGTCTCTGGCTACTACCTTCGGCGCGGTAGGCCCCTACTTTATCACCTTTGCGCTGCTGCTCTTCGCTTTCACTACCCTGCTGGGCAACTTGTTCTACTGTGAGGGCTGTTTGAACTACATCGCTAACCGCAAGCTGGGAAGCGTGCCGATGACTGTGTTCCGGTTTATCGCTTGCGGGCTGGTCTTTGTAGGGGCCCAGTTGTCCTTTGACTTGGTCTGGGACCTGGCCGATGTGCTCATGGGCATTATGGCCATCATCAACCTGCCGGTCATTGTCATTTTGGGCCGTACAGCTATGCGGGCCCTTCAGGACTACATGGAACAGCGCAGGGCGGGCAAGAACCCTGTATTCAAAGCCTCCAGCATCGGCCTGAAGGAAAAAACTGATTTTTGGAACTGAATCTGGCAGGCTTTCTGCCAATAAAAGGCCCAGGGACGACGAATCGTCCCTGGGCCTTTTGAGTCGTAAAAGGATTTGACACAAGGGGGGGCAATCAGGTAAACTATATAAAAACATCATATCCAGTGGCCTCCGCTGTATAGGGGAGGTTGTGCAGATGAGGCGAAAGCTATGAAACGAAATACCCGAGTATCAACGGCGGTGATACGTCGCCTGCCCAGATACTACCGACAGCTCTCAGAGCTTCAGGAGTCCGGAGTCGTTCGGATATCCTCCAATGCCTTAGGGAAATCCATGGGACTGACCGCTTCCCAAATCCGCCAAGATTTGTTCTGCTTCGGTGGTTTTGGGCAGCAGGGCTATGGATATAAGGTGGACAGCCTGAAAGAGGAGATCGGTGATATTTTGGGCATTAATCAGGGCCACACCATTGTGGTGCTGGGGACCGGCAACCTAGGCCGGGCTATCATAGAAAATTTTAAATTTTCCAGTAACGGCTTTCAGCTTTTGGCCGCTTTTGACGTAAATGAGCGGGTGGTGGGGACCAGAATCGCTGGGGTGCCTGTGTATCATGCGGATTCCCTGGAGGCCTTTTTGGGGGAAAACCAAGTGAGCGTAGGCCTGCTGACAGTGCCCATCGCCGCTGCCCAGGAGATGGGGGACCGGCTGGTGGCCGCCGGAGTTCGCGGCATCTGGAATTTTACAAACTATGAGATATCCTGCGTTCGGGATGATGTGGTGGTGGAATCGGTCCATTTTTCTGACAGCCTTTTGGCTCTGAGCTACATGATTACCCAGCGGGAGGATCGGGAGGAAGAGAAGAAGGGGGAGCCACAATGAGAAGGCCTGTGATCGGCCTGCTGTGCGGTGTGATGCTGCTGGGTATGCTGGCCTGCGGCGCTTATGCCCTTTCGGGGGGCGACAGCCTGATCAGCCTCAGCTATCTGACCGGGACTTTTGTGCCCAAGGCTGTGTCTACTGGAAACGAAGCTGCGGAAAAAGCCTTACAGGGCACTTACGAGGAGAGCAAAAAAGGCCTCGATAACCTGCATCAGGGCTATCTGGCGCAACTGGCCGGCGAAGAGAGCGGCGCATACAGCGCCACGCTCCAGGCCAGAGATTGGTCGGATGGCGATGAGATGACACTGACCACTGGGGCTGGAGTCATGTTGATGAACGGAGCCGCCTCTGTTTCCCACGATGGGGCTTTCATAGATGTGACAGACGGAATAGAGCTGGCCTCCGGGGCCCGCCTGACCTCCGGACACCGCTACCTGGTGGGAGAGAATACTGTGGCCAGTGTAACGGTCCTGTCCGGGGCGGCCCAGTTGGGGCTCCAGGGCGTCTATGCCCTGGAAGACGGCAGAGAGGATCCGACGCCCTTCTATGATGTGTGCCAGACGGATTGGTACTACGCTCCCGTAGATTATGTGTACCGAAACACACTGTTTTCGGGGATGGACGAGCACCACTTTGGACCGAGTTCAGCTATGAACCGAGCTATGCTGATGACGGTGCTCTACCAGATGGCTGGAGCGCCGAAAGAGGAGCTGGAGCGCGCCAGTGTCACCTTTGCCGACGTGCCGGAGAGTGCCTGGTATGCCCCTTATGTGAAGTGGGGCGCGGAGCAGGGAATTACAGCTGGAACAGGAGCAGACACCTTCAGCCCGGAGCAGCAAGTGACCCGCCAGCAGGTGGCGGCGCTGCTGTACAGCTTCACCACGAGTTACCTTGGGCTGGAAGCGGCTGAGGGGGCCGACCTGTCCGGGTATCAGGACCTGGGGCAGGCCAGCGACTGGGCTTATAATGCCCTGTCCTGGGCTGTGGCGGAGGGAATCATCAGCAGTTCTTCTGCCGACAGCCTGACGCTCAGTCCACAAAAGAGCGCTAACCGGGCTGAAGTGGCCACGATGCTGCGTGCCTTCGCGGAAAAAATTATCTGACATAGGCAGAACCCATCCGCCCCCTCCGCATATGATGAGATTGAGAGCGGCAAACAGCCCCTCTCAGAACTTCATATCAGGAGGTACTTCAAATGGGGTGCTGCAATAACGGTTGGGGCGGCGGAGGCTGCCTGTGGATCATCATTCTGATCATCATCCTGTTCTGCTGCGGCGGCTGGGGCAATAGCTGTGGCTGCAACAATGGCTGTGGCTGTAACAATAACAACGGCTGCGGCTGTGGCTGCTGACCAGGCGATCCAGATTGATTGGGAGGCGCGGACCTGAGAGGGCCCGCGCCTTTTTTATGGTCAACGCGGACAAGCCTGTGCCTGGGGTGCGGCTATGGAAAAGAAGAAATGCCGGTGGGGTGAAATCCTTTGGGAGAGGGGGAAGAATGCTCGGGAAACAGGTCGTTTTTTTCGAAATCAATCTTGCAATTTTTCCATAAAAGGTGTATGATAAAGCCCGCAAGCAGAACCGACGGACTTGTTTTACAGGAGAAACGGGGTCCGGCGGGTTTTGTCGTGCGTCCGCTGAACTCGGACGCCGCGGGGCATGGGTATGATAGAGGGGCGGGGTCCCCCAGTGGTTTCCAGTTCCTGTCAGGAGGGAAGAGGGGGACCGTATAAAATGCGTGTCCAGGCTCCACAGTTCCAGCGATTGCAGTATAGGGAGGTCGAAATCTGAATGAGTAAATTTCTCAAACGTTCCGCGCAAGGTGCGGGAGTCCCTCATGAAAAAAGGACTTCCAACCTTGAAACGGTAGTGATGCCGCTGCCGTCTAAGATCGTTCTGTCCATGGGACAGCACATTGGCGCTCCGGCTGCCCCCGCCGTGGCCAAGGGCGATCAGGTGTATGTAGGTACCGTGGTAGGCAAGGCCGGAGGCTTCGTGTCCAGCGACATCCACTCCGGCGTATCCGGCACCGTGGACAGCATCGTCACCATTACCGCTCCCAATGGCGCGGCCCAGACCGCCGTGGTCATCATTCCAGACGGGGAGCAGAAGGTGGACCCCGCCGTGGCGCCCCCAGTGGTGACAGACCTAAAGTCTTTCCAGGACGCCATCCGGGCCAGCGGCCTGGTTGGACTGGGCGGAGCCGGCTTCCCCACTGCGGTCAAGCTGGCGCCTAAGAATCTGGATGAGATCGACACTCTGGTGATCAATGGCGCTGAGTGTGAGCCGTACATCACTTCTGACAACCGCTGCCTGATCGAGGACACCCACTTCATCCTGGGCGGTATCAAGGCAGTCATGAAGTATCTGGACATCAAAAAGTGCGTCATCGGCATCGAGGGAAATAAGCCCCAGGCAATCGCCAAGATGAAGGATGCCATTGATATGCCCGGTGTCGAGGTCAAGGAGTTGCCCTGCCGCTATCCCCAGGGCGCTGAGAAAGTCCTGATTGAGAATTGCACCGGACGGGAAGTTCCCTTCCCCGGCCTGCCCTCTGACGTGGGGGTTATCGTCATGAACGTTACCTCTGTGGCCTTTGTGGGCAAGTATCTGGAGACCGGCATGCCTCTGGTCACCAAGCGCCTCACGGTAGACGGCGACATCGTCAAAGAGCCCAAGAACGTCGAGGTCATCATCGGCACTCCTGTCCAGGAGCTGCTGGATTTCTGCGGCGGCTTTACCGACGAGCCCGGCAAGGTGCTCTATGGCGGCCCTATGATGGGCAACTGCATCGCTGACCTGTCCCAGCCGGTCCTGAAAAACAACAACGCTGTTCTGGCCTTCTCCAAGAAGTGGGCCCACATCCCCAAGGCCACAAACTGCATCCACTGTGGCCGGTGTACCAACGCCTGCCCTCTGGGCCTGTCCGCCAAGGAGATCGTCCAGGCCTATAACGACGGCAACGTGGAACTGCTCCAGCAGCTCAACGCCGACCTGTGCATGAGCTGCGGCACTTGTTCCTTTGTCTGCCCCGCAAAGCGGCCTCTGGCACCCTCCATCGCCCTGGCCAAGATCATGATGAAGAATGGAGGTAAGAAGTGATGGCCAACAAACTGATCGTCACCGCCGCGCCCCATATCACCAGCGCGGACTCCACCCAGAAGATCATGCAGCGGGTCTGTATTGCCCTGGTGCCCACGCTGATCGCTTCTGTGTTTATTTTTGGAATTAATTCCCTTATCCTTACCGCTATCACCGTAGCCGCCTGTGTTTTCTTTGAGTGGGGCTACTGCAAGATGGTGGGCCGTGAGGTACCCATCGCTGATTTCTCCGCCGTCGTGACTGGCCTCCTGCTGGCCTTTAACCTGCCCGCCAGCCTGCCCTGGTGGATGGCTATCGTGGGTGCCTTTATCGCCATCGTTATCGTGAAGCAGCTCTTCGGCGGCATGGGCTACAACTTCGCCAATCCCGCCATTGTGGCCCGTATCGCTCTTGCGGTTGGCTTTGCCAGCCGTATGGCCAGCTACCCCAAGCCTGAGAATGGGATTGACGCTCTGGCCTCCGCTACTCCGCTGGCCGTTTTTGACCAGCTGGGCTCCAGTGAGTATGTGACTTTGCTGCTGGGTAACCACGGCGGCGTCCTGGGCGAGACCTGCGCCATCACGATTCTGATCGGTGGCATCTATCTAATCGCTACCAAGGTCATTAGCCCGGTCATCCCGGTTACTTATCTGGCCACTGTGGCTGTCCTGTCCCTGGTCGCTGGCCGGGACCCCATCGTGCAGCTGCTCTCTGGCGGCCTGATGCTGGGCGCCTTCTTTATGGCCACTGACTATGTCACTTCTCCTACCACCAACAAGGGCAAGATAATCTTCGGCCTGGGCCTGGGCATCATCACCTGCGCGATCCGCTTCCTGGGTACGATGAATGAGGGCGTGTCCTTCGCCATCCTGCTGATGAATCTGCTGGTCCCCTATATCGAGGTCAACACCCGTCAGGATAAGCTGGGTATCGCCAAGGTGAAAAAGGGAGGTGCCGCGAAATGAGCAACTGGAATCGCGTATTTAAGCCCATCGTGGTGCTGGTGGTCATCTGTATCATCGTCACCGGGGCTCTGGCCGCTACGAACAAGGTAACAAAGCCCATCATTGACGAGGCCATCCGTGTGGCACAGGAGCAGGCCAGGAAGGAGCTGCTGCCTGACGCGGATAACTTCACCAAGGTGGAGGGTGTCGCGGTGGAGAACGTGTCTGACATCTACACCGCGGATAATGGAGTGGGCACTGTGATTACTTGCTCTGCCAAGGGCTACGGTGGGACGGTCACTGTCATGGTGGCCTTCAATCCCGATGACACCATCAAGCAGATCAAGGTCACCGAAGCCGCCGAGACCAAGGGCATCGGCAGCAATGTGACGGAAAACAGCGAGTATCAGGCCAATTACAGCGGCCTGCCTGCCACTCAGGCCCTGGTCCTGGGTACCGATGTGGACGCCTATTCCGGCGCCACTATTTCCAGTCGTGCGGTGAACAACGCTGTGAACTCCGCCATCGACGCCTATAACCAGATTCCTTGAAAGGCGGTGAGTCAAGATGAGTAGTAATAATAAACTTCATATTTTAACCAACGGTTTTTTGAATGAGAACCCTGTTCTCCGGTTGGTCTTGGGTACCTGCCCCACTTTGGCCACCTCTACTATGGCCTCCAATGGCATCGGTATGGGTCTGGCGGCTACCTTTGTGCTGCTGTGCTCCAACGTGGTTATTTCCGCTCTGCGGAAGGTCATCCCTGACCAGGTCCGTATTCCCTGCTATATCACTGTTATCGCCGGTTTCGTGTCTGTGGTGCAGATGCTGGTCAAGGCATTCGTGCCCGATTTGGATAAGGCGCTGGGTGTGTATCTGCCCCTGATTGTGGTCAACTGCATCATCCTGGGTCGTGCCGAGATGTTCGCCTCCAAGAACGGCATCGTGGACTCCGCTCTGGACGGTATCGGCATGGGCATTGGCTTTACCATTACCCTGACTATCATGGGTTCTATCCGTGAGATCCTGGGTTCCGGTACTTGGATGGCCGGCCTGGGCAGCCTGATTCCCGCTCTGGGCGCCGATTTTGCCATCCAGGTGATCCCGGAGTCCATCGATACCTTCTCTCTGATGACCAGCGCTCCCGGCGGCTTCTTCGTCTTTGGTGTCATGATGGCCGCCGCCACCTGGCTGACCACCCGTCCTAAGAAGGCCGCCGCGCCCGCTCAGGTCGAGGAAGGGGGTAATGCGTAATGGAAATGGCTCTGAAATTGGCCAGCATCTTCTTTACCATGATCCTGGTCGACAACTACGTTCTTGCTAAGTTCCTGGGTATCTGCCCCTTCCTGGGCGTCTCCAAGAAGCTGGACAGCGCCGTAGGCATGTCCCTGGCCGTTACCTTCGTCATGGTGGTGGCCACTGCCGCCACTTGGCCTATCCAGATGCTCCTGCTGACCCCTGCCAGCGGGGCCTGGGACCTGGGCTATCTACAGACCATCGTGTTCATCCTGATCATCGCCATCCTGGTACAGCTGCTGGAGAACTTCTTGAAGAAGTTTGTCCCCGCTCTGTATAAGGCACTGGGCGTATATCTGCCCCTGATCACCACTAACTGCACCATCCTGGGCGTGACCATTTTGAACATTGACAACGGCTACAACTTCATTGAGTCCATCGTCTGCGCCGCCGGCGCCGGCATCGGCTTCTTGGTAGCTATGGTCTTGTTCTCCGGCGTCCGCCGCCGTGTGGAGCAGGCCGTGACTCCTGCCTGCTTTAAGGGCCTGCCCATCACTCTGGTGGCTGCTGCCATGACCTCCCTGTCCTTTATGGGCTTCGGCGGTATCGTGGAAGCCATCTTCCGTGTCTGATAGGAGGGGGAGAGTAATATGGATCCAATTATCCTTGCAATCATTGTCGTCACCGTGATCGGTTTGATCGGCGCGGTGATCCTGGTGGCCGCCTCTATCTTCATGTATGTCCCTGTGGACGAGCGTGTTGAAAAGATTACCGCCGTTTTGGCTGGCGCCAACTGTGGCGCTTGCGGCTGTGCCGGCTGTGCCGACTACGCCAAGAGCATCGTGGAGGACGGCAACGCCATCAATAAGTGTACCCCCGGCGGGGCGAAGTCCCTGGCCGCCATTGCGGAGATCATGGGTGTGGAGGCCAGCTCCGCCACTCCCATGAAAGCGGTGGTCGCCTGTTCCGGCACCTGTGAAAAGACCTCCAAACGCTACGAGTTCGAGGGCATCCACAGCTGCCAGGCCGTCAAGGGCCTCTATGGCGGCGATGGTATGTGTAAGTATGGCTGTCTGGGCTATGGGGACTGTACCCGTGCCTGCGCCTTTGATGCCATTCATATCGTGGACGGGATCGCTAAGGTGGACCGTGAGAAGTGTGTGGGCTGTGGCGCCTGTGCCGCTGTCTGCCCCAATGCGGTCATCTCTATCATCCCCGAGCATAAGCGTAAGCCCGTGGTCCTGTGCCAGAATAAGGATAAAGGCGCCGATACCCGGAAGGCCTGTACTGCCGGCTGTATCGGCTGCATGAAGTGTGCCAAGGCCTGCCCCAAGGAGGCCATCACTGTGGAGAACAACCTGGCGCGCATCGACCAGGACAAGTGTATTGGCTGTCAGCTGTGTGTCAAGGAGTGCCCTGTGGGCGTCATCCATGTCCCGGCTGCCGAGTAATCATAAGAAAAGAGCCATCCCGTCCGGGATGGCTCTTTTTATAGGCTTCGGTCCTTTAACCAACTGGGCAGCGCCCTCGCTTTTACACTGGAAACAAGGCCCAGGGCGGCATACAGAGTGACAATGGAGGAACCGCCGTAGCTGATGAAGGGGAGCGTCAGTCCCATGACAGGCAGGACAAAGAGACACATTCCCACATTCAATATGATTTGGACCAGCAGCATCCCGGCGATGCCGATACAGACATAGGCGTCAAAGGGAGAGCTGGCGTGGCGTCCCACCCAGAGGCACCGGAAGACCACGGCGCCTAAGATCAGCAGCAGGAGCACACAGCCTGCCATCCCCAGTTCCTCACCGCACACAGCGAAGATGAAGTCGTTGTACCGCTCGGGGAGGGCATCGCTGTTGGAGGCGTGGGTCTGGATGCCCTGGAGATAGCCCTGACCGAAGAGTTGACCCGAACCAATGGCCAGGATAGAGCGGCTCTGTTGATAGCCCTTTCCTAACGGGTCCAGGTCGTGGTCCAAGACCACCCGGAAGCGCATAATCCGGTAGTCGGTCCATAGGCTGGTCTCGGGCAGGACAAAGAGCCACAGAATGACTACCGCGGCCAGCAGGCCACCGCCCACAAGGAGAAACCACCGCAATTTGACGCCTGAGGCCCAGGCCATAAACACGAAGATCATCATATAGATGACGCACATTCCCATATCTCCACAGACAACGGCAATCAATCCCAGCATAAATACTGTGTGACCGCCGATTTGGATGAGAGAGGGGAGGGAACTAATGTCGCGGCCTTCCTCTTGAATCTGGGTGATCTGTAGCGAGAGGAGAAGGATGAAGGGCAGCTTGACGATCTCGTTTGGCTGAATATCCACCGGAAAACCGGGGATAGACAGCCAGTTTACATTTCCCATTCCATGGTCTGTCCCGAGGGGAGTGAGGAGCAGGAGGATAAACAGGACATTGAAGGCCAACAGCAGCCGCCAGTTTTTTTCGGTGAACAGCCGGAAATCCACAAGGGTTAGCAGCATATAGGCCACCACGCCCAGAAAAATAGCAGCTGTCTGCACCAGCATGAACCGTATAAACCGGTCATTGTCCAGATATTGAGTAGCTGAGTAGATCAGCAGCAGACCGTATCCGCTGGCTAAAAGGGCGAAAAACAGGAGCATCCGGTCTCCCTTTTTAAAAAATTCTCGAATAGGGGAAAAGAGAAGGGACAATGCCTCACCTCCTGCCAAATAATGTGACAATATATTCTAGCACATTTTAGTGGAAACGCAAACCATATCATGGTATAATCTTTTTTGTATGTGAAAATTTTTTGTGAACAGGGAGAGGTAAGCAATGGCAGAGCAGTTCGTGTCCAATTCAGAGGAGGAAACCGAGGCCCTGGGCCGTCGGCTGGGCGAGATACTGGACCAGAGCACTGTGGTGGCGTTTACCGGTGACCTGGGCGCGGGAAAGACCGCGTTTACAAGAGGGCTGGCCAAAGGACTTGACATTCCGGACCGAGTGACCAGTCCTACCTTTACCATCGTAAACGAGTACGAGGGGGGGCGCCTTCCGTTGTTTCATTTTGATATGTACCGGTTGTCCTCTGCCGACGAGCTGTTCGACATCGGTTGGGAGGACTACCTGGCCCGAGGCGGCGTGTGTGCCGTGGAGTGGAGCGAGAATGTAAAAGAGGCTCTGGATCGTCACACCATATGGGTCGAGATCCGCCGGGGAGAGAGCCAGGACCAGCGTGTCATCCAGATCAAGGGGGTGGACCTTTGAATATCTTAGCGTTGGAATCCTCTGCCACGGCCTGTTCGGTGGCCCTGTGCAGAGATGGTGAGCTGGTGGCCCAGTCCTTCCAGAATAGCGGCCTCACCCACAGCAGGACGCTGCTGCCAATGGTACACGATCTGCTGAAGAACTGTGGAGAGAGTTTGGACAAGGTTGATGTGATCGCCGTAGCGGCCGGGCCTGGTTCATTCACGGGGCTTCGCATTGGGGTGGCTACGGCCAAAGGACTAGCCTGGGGCGAGGACAAGGACTGCGCTCCCTGCTCTACCCTGGAGTCTATGGCCTGGCCGCTGGCCCATATGGAGGGCGAGCTTATCGTCTGTGCCATGGATGCCCGGCGTGATCAGGTATACAACGCCCTATTTTTGGCGGAGGGAGACAAGCTGAGGCGGCTGTCTCCGGACCGGGCCATCTCCTTGGAGGAACTGGGAGAAGAACTGAAAAATTACAACAATTCGAAAATTGTCGTTGGAGATGGAGCCAAACTGTGCTATAATATCTTGACGGAAGCTGGTCTGACATTAAAATTGGCACCCCGGTATCTGAGAATGCAGTGCGCCTGGGGTGTGGCACGAGCGGCGGAGGAGTTAGCGGCTCAGGGCGCCCTGGTCAAGGGGCGGGAACTAGAGCCGGTATACCACCGACTTTCCCAAGCGGAACGGGAGCGTTTAGAGCGGGAACGTCAGACCAAAAAATAAAATGAAGGGGATCCTGCCAATGTTTAATGAGAAAGTACATATTCTAGACCACCCTCTGCTGCAGCACAAGGTAGCTATTCTCCGGGACGAAAATACCGGCGTTAAGGAGTTCCGAGAGATTGTATCCGAGATCGCGGCTCTAGAATGCTACGAGGCCACAAGAGACCTGCCTCTGGAGGATGTGGAGATCAAGACGCCCATCGCTATCGGCACTTTTAAGCAACTGGCCGGGAAGAAGCTGGCCATCGTGCCTATCCTGCGGGCCGGTCTTGGGATGGTGGATGGTATTCTGGATCTGATCCCCTCCGCCAAGGTGGGCCACATCGGTCTGTACCGTGACCCTGAAACCCATCAGCCTGTGGAGTATTACTGCAAGATGCCCTCTGACATCGCGGAGCGTGACGTGATCATTCTCGACCCCATGCTGGCTACCGGCGGCTCTGCCTCTGCGGCGATCACATTTATTAAAGGATACGGCTGTAAGCATATCAAGCTAATGAACATTATCGCGGCGCCCGAGGGCATCGCGGTCATTCAGAAGGATCACCCTGACGTGGAGATCTATGTGGCCGCGGTAGACGAGAAGCTAAATGATCACGCCTATATCGTGCCAGGACTGGGCGATGCCGGCGACCGTATTTTTGGAACAAAATAAAGATAGTCCGTTAGATTCAGAATGAATAGGGATAACGGATATTTAACGGCTGATAAACAAGGCTTGACCTTGCTAAATTGCCGGAAACAGTAAGATCAACAAAGGACGCAAGCGGTGTTTCCGTTTGCGTCCTTTTGTCCCTCTATAAAGACAGATGGAAAAGAAACTTTGGAGAGAGAAGCGCAATATATGATCCTTTTCGCCAAGAGATACCACGCTTTTTTCAAGGCCTGTCTTGTGTATTTGGTCCAGGTGTGCTAAAATAATCCATTAGTGTATAAAATGTCATAAGTATGTCTACTGACCAAATGAGGTGTTTGATATGAAGATCGTGGTACTGGCCGGCGGCCTGAGTCCGGAGCGGAACGTATCCCTGTCCTCCGGTTCCAAGGTGTGCCAGGCCCTGCGGGACCGGGGACATCAGGTGGCCCTGGTGGACCTGTTTTTTGGGTTGGAGGATTGGAGCGGCAGTGAGGAAGAGCTGTACTCAACCCCAATCCCGGAAAAATTCAAGAGGGTAGCTCGGCAGGCTCCTGACCTGAACCAGGTGCGGGCCAGCAGAAAGGATCAGGGCCCCTCCGCGATTGGCCGAGGTGTGCTGGAGCTATGCGCCCATGCGGATGTGGTCTATCTGGCCCTCCACGGGACCTGTGGCGAGGATGGTCGGATCCAGGCTGCTCTGGATCTGCTGGGAGTCCCCTATACCGGCTCCGGCTGTCTGGGCTCGGCTATTGCGATGGATAAGGATCTGACCAAGCGGCTGGTAGCCGATAGGGTAACCACGCCCAGTTGGAGGACCGTCACGGTCACGAAAGAGAATATTGGGGCACTGGTTGAGGAGACTTGCCTGCCTGTGGTGGTCAAACCCATCGCCAGCGGTTCCTCCATTGGCGTCTATATTGCCCATGACAGGGAAGAACTGGAGAAGGCGCTGTATGACAGCCTGAAACTGGGCGGCCGAACAGTTTTGGAACAGTACATTCAAGGCCGTGAGATCCAGGTGGCAGTATTGGATGGAAAGGCCCTGCCCTCCATTGAGATCATTCCCAAAGAAGGCTTTTACGACTATGAGAACAAATACCAGCCTGGTGCGGCAGAGGAGATCTGCCCCGCCCATATTCCAGAGGAGTGGGAGAAAAAAGTAGGAGAGGCGGCCCTGGCTGTGTTCCAGACTATCGGGCTGGCGGTATATGCTAGAGCCGATTTTATTGTCACGGAGGACGGTACTCCCTATTTTCTGGAGATCAATACACTTCCTGGCATGACGCCAACCAGTCTGGTCCCCCAGGAGGCGGCCGCTGTGGGGATCGATTATCCCTCATTGTGTGAGATCATTATCCAGAGATCTCTGGAAGCCAGAAAGGAAGGAATGTGATGGAAACCATCACTTTGGGCCAGCTGCTGGAGGCAGTGGGTGGAACGTTGCTGGGTGAATTTCAGGACCGGGAGGCCCTGATTCAACGTGTAGATACAGACAGCCGGAATATCCATGAGGGAGCCCTGTTTATCCCGCTGATCGGCGAGCGATTTGACGGGCACGCCTACATTAATGCCGCGCTGGAGGGAGGGGCAGTGGGCTGTATTACAGCCCGGGAACGAGAGAATTATCTGCCTGGAAAGTTCTATGTCAAGGTTTCCAATACCCAGAAGGCCCTGCGTGATCTGGCGGCATGGTACAAGGGAAGATTTGATATCCCATTTGTAGCCATTACCGGCAGTGTTGGCAAGACAACCGCAAAGGATATGGTGGCCGCTGTATTGGGTACAAAGTATAAGGTGCTGAAGACTGAAGGGAACTTCAACAACAATGTGGGACTGCCCCTTACCCTGTTGCGGCTCACCGGGGAGCATCAGATTTGTGTCCTGGAAATGGGCATGGACAAGGCCGGGGAGATTGACTATTTGGCAGAGATTGTCAAGCCGGACGTGGGAATCATCACCAATATCGGAGATGCCCACATTGAGCGCCTGGGCAGCCGGGAAAATATTTTTAAGGCAAAGTGTGAGCTTCTGCCTCATGTAAAGGGAAATGGTCTGCTGGTATTGAACGGAGATGATGAGCTGTTGTCCACTCTCCGGGGGCACACTACTGTGCCGGCGGTCTTTTACGGCAAAGAGGAGGGACTGGAATATCAGGCCCATATCACAGGAGGCGACAGCGTCAGCCATATTCTCTGTCGGCTGACCACGCCGGCTATGGACCGGGAAGTCCGCATCCCAGCACTGGGAGAACATATGATTTATCCCACGCTGGCCGCCACCGCTGTGGCAGAGCGATTTGGGCTGACTGCCGACGAAATCGAGCAGGGGCTGACCCAGTTTGTACCGACCCGCATGCGGATGAATGTCCTGCGCCGGGGGGAAGGAATTACCATTTTGGACGACACCTATAATGCCAATCCCCAGTCCATGCGGGCGGCTGTCAGCGTGCTGGCGGACAGTCTGGGGGAGTGGAAGGTGGCTGTGCTGGGTGATATGCTGGAGCTGGGCCCCTTTTCCCCCGCCCTCCACAGCGGCGTAGGCGAGTGTCTGGGCCGGGCTGGGATCCAATGCCTTGTGGCGGTGGGAGAGGAATCGGAGCATATCGCCCAGGGCGCCAGGGACTCTGGAGTTCCTCTGGTGTATCACTGCGCGGACAAAGAGGCGGCGAAAGTGGTGCTAGAGGAGCTGATCCGTCCCAACAGCACCTTCCTGGTCAAAGCGTCCAGGGGGATGAAGCTGGAGGACCTGACAGCCTTCCTGTTGGAGCATACCAAAGAAGCGTAGCATAGAGTTCTACCAAACCGAATCGGTCTGGTGGAGCGGAAATAGATAAACTAAGAGGATGTTATGATCGACATTTCGGTATCTAACCTGGTCAAGGAGTTTGAGGTTGGAAAGAAAATTTTAGATGGGCTCACCTTTCAGGTGGACTCAGGAGAGCGGGTAGGCCTGCTGGGCCCAAATGGGTGCGGCAAGACTACCCTGCTCCGCATCCTGACAGGCGTGGTAGACTGCGACGAGGGAGAGGTGGTCACTGCCCCTGGGAAGCGGATAGGGCTCATCTCCCAAATTCCGGTCTATCCAGTGGGATACCGGGTGGAGGATGTGCTAGACACCGCGTTTCAATCTCTGCGCGACATGGAGGAGGAGATGGCTTCCATCGCCCAAAGAATGGCGGCCGGAGACCATGATCCTGCCCTGCTGGCCCGCTATGACAGGTTGAGCGCCTCGTTTCAGACAGGCGGCGGCTATGAGATGGATACCGCAAAAAATAAGGTGTGTAACGGCCTATCTATTCCACGGGCGATGCGGGAGCAGCCCTTTGACAAGCTGTCTGGAGGGGAAAAGACCAGGGTAAACCTGGCCAGACTGATTCTGGAGGATACAGACATCCTCCTGTTGGATGAGCCCACCAACCACCTTGACCTACGGGCCACCGAGTGGTTGGAGGAGTACCTGGAAAAATTCAAGGGTACGGTCCTGGCTGTATCTCATGACCGCTATTTTCTGGATTCCGTGGTGGACCGGGTCATCGAGATCAAAGAGGGAAAGGCGGAGTTTTATTCTGGAAACTATTCCTTCTACGCGGTGGAAAAGGAGCGGCGCTATGAGGAGCAGCTCAGGCAGTATGAGAAGGAGCAGGCCAAGATCGAGCAGTTGGAGAAGGCTGCCCAGCAGTTGCGTATCTGGGCCTATTCGGGCAACGACAAGATATTCAAACGGGCCCAGTCCATGGAGAAGCGCATCGAGCGGATGCGTACCACCGACCGCCCCAAGAAGGAGCGGAAAATGGAGGTCCGCTTTGGGGAACGGGAGTTTCGAGGGGATGAGGTGCTGTCCATCAAAGGGCTGGAAAAGTCCTTTGGGGAGCGAAGGCTGTTTTCTGATGTAAATCTGGAAGTGGAGGGCGGCGAGCGCGTTGCTCTGCTGGGGGACAATGGAACCGGAAAATCTACCCTCATTAAAATTTTAATGGGGGAGGAGACGCCCGACGGCGGAAAGCTCCGCCTGGGCCCCACGGTACGGATTGGCTACCTTCCCCAGATCATCCATTTCAGCCACCCGGAGCGCAACCTGGTGGATACCATGATTTACGATTTGGACTGTACTGCTCAGACCGCCCGGAATCGATTGGCCGCCTTCAAATTCCGAGGGGAGGATGTGTTCAAGCCCGTGTCCGCCCTGTCCGGCGGGGAACAGTCACGGCTGCGGCTGTGCATGCTGATGGACTCCAAGATTAATCTGCTGATCCTGGACGAGCCCACCAACCATCTGGATATCCAGAGCCGGGAGTGGATCGAGGAGGCGGTGGAGGAATACGAGGGAAATCTTCTTTTTGTGTCCCACGACCGCTATTTTATCGACCGATTTGCCACCCGTATCTGGATGCTGGAGGGCGGCCGCATTACCGATTTTAAGGGCAGCTATCAGGAATTCCAGGCCGTCAGGCAGCGGCAGAAGCAGTCTGGTCAGGCAGCCCCGCACCATGCTCCAGTTCCAGAGGAGGGGGCAAAAGAGGAGAAACCCAAGCGGACAGGGGGCACCAAGGAACTGGAAAAGCAGGTCAACGCCGCAGAGCGTGCCGTAGCCAAGGCTGAGGAGAGGATGTACGACCTGTCCATTCAGATCGAGGAGGCCGCCGCCGATTATTTGAAGCTCCAGGAGCTGTATGAACAGCGGGAGGCCTTGGAAGAGGAGATCTTGAAGCTGTACGGGACCTGGGAAGGTCTGTCCGCACAGCTGGAGGAGGCCAGGGGATGAGGGCGAGAAGGTCCAAAATAGAGGTAGCCAGTTACAAGGGCAAGCGTTTTGGTCTTGCCTTCAAAGTGATATTGGCTCTGATGCTGGCCGGAGCGCTCACCTTTGCCGCTCTGTTGGGGGCGGTTCTCTCCGGGGCCTATGACCACATCAGCGGCGAACCACAGGTGATGATCGTCCTGGGCTGCCAGGTGAAGGAGGACGGGCCCTCCATTCTTCTCCGAGATCGGTTGGATGAGGCCCTGAACTATTTGGAGGACCACCCTGATTTGACGGTGGTAGTTTCCGGCGGCCAGGGACCAGACGAGCCTACAAGCGAGGCCCAGGCGATGGCGGACTATCTGATCGCCAATGGAGTGGACGGGGAAAAGGTTCTGTTGGAAACGGCTTCTCATAATACGGCCCAAAACTTTGCTTATTCCAAAAAGCAAATGGATGAGGCCCAGATAGATTACTCTGACGGGATTTTGGTCGTATCCAATGGGTTCCACCTGACACGGGCCAGAATGCTGGCCCAGCGAGCGGGTTTTGGGGAGGTATATACTTTGGCCGCGCCTACCAGCCATCTGCCTTCTAGGCTGCATATGTATATCCGGGAGCCTCTGGCCCTGGTAAAGTCTTTTGTGTTTGACCGATAAGGAGTGACCTCATGCTGGACAAGCTTACCGCCATTGAGGCGAAATACAGCCAGATCGAGGCGCGGCTGGCCGCGCCGGAAACCTATGACGATCCGGCCCAGGTGGCGAAACTGAATAAGGAGCAGTCGGAGCTCCAGCCTCTGGTGGAGACCTTCCGTACCTATCGGCGGACCCTAGAGGCCCGGGACCAGGCTCGAGAACTGATGTCGGATTCTGAGATGAAGGAACTGGCCCAGGAGGAATATTCTCAGGCGATGGAGGACATCCCAAAGCTGGAAAGGGAGCTGCAGATATTGCTCCTCCCAAAGGATCCCAACGATGACAAAAACGTTATTGTGGAAATACGGGCCGGGGTAGGCGGAGAGGAGGCCGCCCTCTTTGCCCACTCCCTCTATCGGATGTACTCCATGTATGCCGAGAGCCAGCGATGGCACTGTGAGGTGGACTCGGCCAGTGAGACAGAGCTTGGAGGTATAAAGGAAATAACCTTTACGATTGAGGGGACAGGCGCTTTTTCCCGCCTGAAGTTCGAGAGTGGCGTTCACCGGGTCCAGCGGGTGCCCGAGACCGAGTCTGGAGGACGGGTCCATACCTCCACGGTGACAGTAGCGGTCCTGCCGGAGATGGAAAGTGCGGATGTTCGACTGAATCCGGCGGACATCGAAATGCAGGTTTTCCGCTCCTCCGGGGCCGGGGGCCAGCATGTGAACAAGACCTCCTCCGCTGTCCGCCTGATTCACAAGCCGACGGGGACCGTGGTGGAGTGTCAGCAGGAGCGCAGCCAGTTCCAAAATCGGGACAAGGCCATGCGTATCCTGGCTTCCCGACTGTATGAGGCCGAGCAAGAGAAGATATCCTCCGAATATACGGCACAGCGGCGCAGCCAGGTGGGCTCCGGCATGCGGAACGAGCGCATCCGTACCTACAATTTTCCCCAGGGCCGTGTTACGGACCACCGCATTGGGCTGACCCTCTATAAGATAGACAGCGTGATGGACGGCGGCCTGGACGAGCTGATCGATGCGCTGGCCGCCGCAGACCAGGCAGAAAAATTGAAACAACAAGAGTAGAAAGCAGGAGATAGGACTATGGAACTGTATATTCACTATACCAGCCTTCCCCAGGATAAGGAGCTGCCCGATGTGGTGGAGGAACTAAACGAGGTGCTGGAGGAGGGCGGCGTCGTGTGCGGAGGGGAAGACGGCCGCATCGATCTGGAACTGGAGGATGAGAGGCACAACCCTAAATATGCCCAGATGGCGGTGAAGGCCTATCTCCAGCGGGCCGCGTTTGATAAAAATACCACCGTGGAGATCGGCGGCATGGAAATCGGCATTTACGAATGAGGAGCGAGCCATGTTTCACAATGTGATCTTTGATCTGGATGGTACGTTGCTGGATACTATTGACGACCTGGCTGACGCGGGCAACTACGTCTGCCGCCTCCATGGCTGGCCCACCTATACAGTGGAGGAGTACAAGCGGTTCGTGGGAAACGGGATGGCCAAACTGGTGTCCCGTTTTGTTCCGGAGGAGTGGCGCACCCCGGAGGGGGTGGCGGCTATCCTGGAGGAGTTTATGCCCTACTACGATGCCCATAAGGAGGACAAGACCGCGCCCTATACCGGACTTCCAGAGGTGGTCCGGATGCTGAAGGAGGCGGGCGTTTCTATGTCCGTGCTGACCAACAAGGCGGACGAACTGGCAGGACCTGTGGTGGAAAGCTACTATCCGGGTGTCTTTTCTATCGTCCAGGGAGCCATTCCCGGTTATGAGCCCAAGCCGGACCCTGCCCTGCTCCAAAGGCTTATGGAGCGGATGGGAGCAGAGAGGGGAAATACCCTGTTCGTTGGGGACAGCAACGTGGATATCCGTACCGCGAAAAACGGTGGCCTGACCAGTTGTGGTGTCCTGTGGGGATTCCGTGGACGGGAGGAGCTGGAGAAAGAAGGAGCAGATCAGTTGGTTGAGGAACCTCAGGAGTTACTGGAAGTGATTCTCGGCCATGGATAAAACGATTTTGGAGACAGAGCGGCTCCTCCTCCGGGAGATGGGGGACAAAGACTTCCCGGCGCTGTGCCGGATGCTCCAGGACCCAGCGGTGATGTATGCCTACGAGCACGCCTTTTCAGATGAGGAGGCCTGGGAGTGGTTGCGCCGCCAGCAAGAGCGTTATGCTAGAGATGGGATTGGCCTGTGGGCGGCGGTGGAAAAGTCCAGTGGTAAAATGGTGGGCCAGTGTGGCCTGACTTGGCAGGACCGAGGCCAGGGAGACTTGGTAATGGAGGTTGGCTATCTATTGGAAAAAGCCGTCTGGCACAGGGGATATGCCACGGAGGCGGCCCAGGCGTGCCGGAACTATGCCTTCCAGAAGTTGGGCCAGAGAGAGGTTTTTTCCATCATCCGGGACAATAACTTGCCTTCTCAGGAGGTAGCCAGACGAAATGGTATGGAAATCCGGGGACAGTTTATCAAGCATTACTATGGAATAGACATGCCGCATCTGATCTTTTCGGTCAGACGGAAGGCTGAGGATGAGGAGTTTTTGCATTGAACACCCAACTTTTAAACGAGAAGGATATCCAACAGGCCGCCGCTATCCTTCGGGATGGGGGATTGGTTGGGATTCCCACAGAGACCGTATATGGCCTGGGCGCCAATGGACTGAATCCCCAGGCAGTGGCCCGTATTTTTCAGGCCAAGGGGCGGCCCCAGGATAATCCTCTGATTTTACATATTCCATCGATAGACCATCTGGACCGGTATTGCAAGGGGATTCCCCTTACAGCCTATCGGTTAGCAGAACGTTTCTGGCCAGGCCCGCTGACCATGATTCTCGCCCGGCGGGATGTAGTGCCGGATGTGGTCACCGCCGGCCTGGACACGGTGGGAATGCGTTGCCCCGCTCACGCTCTATGCCGGGCTATCCTCAGAGATGCGGATGTCCCCGTGGCCGCACCCTCAGGGAATACCTCTGGGCGGCCCAGTCCCACCTCCGCCGCCCATATGTGGGAGGATATGGATGGAAAGATTGATGCCATTGTAGACGGCGGTCCCTGTGCTGTGGGGGTGGAGTCCACCATTGTGGACTTGTCCTGTGACTCGCCCCGACTGCTGCGGCCGGGGGGCGTCACCCTGGAGCAACTTGAGGCTGTCCTGGGGGATGTGGAAGTAGACCATGCGGTGACCCGCTTGATGGGGGCGGGGGAGAAACCCCGCGCCCCCGGCATGAAGTACCGCCACTACGCCCCTAAGGCGCCAGTGACGGTAGTGGCGGGGGAGCCGTCCAAAAGTGCTGGGTACATACTGGACCATGCCGCCCCGGATGACGGGATCATCTGTTTTGACGAGTTTGTGCCCCTGTTCACGAAACGGGACGAGATGAGGCCTGTCATGAACCTGGGCCCCTCTGTGGATAAGGCGGAGCAGGCCCGGCACATCTTCGACGCCCTGCGTTCCTTTGACCATACAGCGGTGAAGGCCATCTGGGCCCAATGCCCTGACGTTGCGGGCATCGGACTGGCTATCGCCAACCGTCTGAACAAGGCGGCCGGCTTCCATATCATTGAAGTGTAAGAGAAAGGTAACTTTATTTTATGCAATCTCAAATCATCAACAAAATTCCCATAGTACGGAGCCTTGAGAGTCCCATTACCAGCGGCCCCGCAGCCATGGATGTGATTGCGTCCCTGCGCTATGAAACGGGGGCCAGCGCTGTTGTGTTATACAAGGACTGTCTGGACGAGTCCTTCTTCCGCCTGTCCTCTAAGCTGGCTGGGGAGGTCTTACAGAAATTTGTCAATTACAAAATGCGTCTGGCCATTGTAGGCGATTTCTCCCATTACACCAGCAAGCCGTTGCGGGATTTCATTTGTGAAAGCAACAAGGGCAGTCAGGTAGGCTTCTGGCCTACTGAGGAGGAGGCCCTGGCATGGTTAAACAGATGACTGTTCTAGGCATCACCGGTCCCACTGGAGCGGGTAAGACAACCCTTCTGAAAGAGGTGGAGAAGCTAGGCGGTGCGGTCATTGACTGCGATGTCGTGTACCACGATCTGCTGGAAAGGGATAGTGCCTTACAGCATAGCTTGGAGAAAACCTTTGGGCCGCTCCGGGATGAGAGTGGAGCAATCGACCGAAAGAAGCTGGGTACCATCGTCTTTGGCGACCCGGAGAAGCTGCGACAGCTCAATATCATTGCTCAAACCGCCACAGTTAGGCGCACCCAGGAATTGCTGGAGGGATACCGCCGCAAGGGGATAGCTCTGGCCGCCATCGATGCCATCGCCCTGCTGGAGAGTCCGCTGGCCAAGCTCTGTGACGTTACCCTGGCGGTGGTCGCACCCGCGGAGATACGGGTAAAACGGATCATGGATCGGGAGGGCATCACGGAGGAGTACGCCTGGTTACGGGTAAAGGCCCAGAAGAGTGACGAATATTTTGTGAAAGGGTGCGACCACACCTTAGTGAACGACTGTGACCAGGTGGAGGAATTTGCCCTCCAGGCCAAGGCGTTGGTAGAATCGATTTTACAGGAACACATACAATAGAGGTACAAAGGAGGTTTTCCCAATGGATGAAAAAAAAGAACTGACACGGGGCGAGCAGCTGCGCCGGGCCCTGACCTATCAGAAGAAAAACGGCTATGACCGGTTACAGCCCGGTGAGCTGGAGGCCATAGAGGCTTACTGTTCCGGATACAAGCAGTTTCTGGACGGAGGCAAGACCGAGCGGGAGTGTGTGGACCGTACCATTGCACTGGCGGAGACCGCCGGTTTTCGTCCCTATGTCCGTGGCATGGAGCTCAAGCCTGGGGACAAGGTGTACCAGTCCAACCGGGGCAAGGCTGTTATGCTGGCCGTTATCGGCCGAAAAGATCTGGACCAGGGCGTCAACATCGGTGCGGCTCATATCGACTCCCCCCGGCTGGATCTGAAGCAGAACCCTGTGTATGAGGCGGAGGAGCTGGCCTTTTTCAAGACCCACTACTACGGCGGCATCCGCAAGTACCAGTGGGTGACCATTCCTCTGGAGCTCCATGGGGTGGTGGCCTTGAAGGGCGGTAATGTGGTCCGGGTATCCGTAGGAAACGGAGAGGGCGACCCCCTGTTTACCATTGACGACCTGCTTCCCCACTTGGGGGCAGAGCAATCTAAAAAACCCCTGGGAGAGGCCATTCCCGGTGAGAGCCTGAATATTCTGATAGGCAGCCGCCCCCTGGCTGATGACGAGGGCAGTGACCGGGTGAAGGTGGCTGTGCTGGAGCTGCTCAACCGGAAGTACGGCATCGTTGAGGAGGATTTTATTTCCGCCGAACTGTGCGCTGTCCCTGCCTTCCGGGCCTCTGATATCGGCTTTGACCGCTCCATGATCGGAGCCTACGGCCACGACGACCGGGTGTGCGCCTATGCGGCCCTGGCCGCCCTGCTCCAGTTGGATACCCCGGAGCGTACAGCGGTCTGTATGCTGGCTGACAAGGAAGAAATAGGCTCTGAAGGAGTTACGGGCATGAAGTCTGCCTCCTTTGACACCTTTATGGCGGACCTGTGCGCCGCCCAGGGGGTGCTGCCCAGAGCCTGCTATGAAAAATCCTTCTGCCTGTCCGCCGATGTGACGGCGGCCTATGACCCCAACTTTGCCGATGTATATGAAAAGCGCAACAGCGCCTTTGTGAACTACGGTATGGGGCTCTGCAAGTATACCGGAGCCCGAGGCAAGTCTGGCGCCTCTGACGCCTCCGCCGAGCTGGTGGCTTATGTCCGAAAGGTGTTGGACGGCGCCGGTGTGGCTTGGCAGATGGCCGAGCTGGGCAAGGTGGATGCCGGCGGCGGTGGGACCGTGGCCGCCTATATGGCCGAGCGGAACATCGACACCCTAGATGCCGGGGTTCCTGTCTTGTCCATGCACTCTCCCTTTGAAACGGTTGGAAAACTGGATTGTTATATGACCTATAAAGGCATGAAGGCCGTCTTCGAGGCCTGTTAGCCCCAAAAAGCAGATGAAAAAGACAGGGACCGCCCTCTGGCGGTCCCTGTCCTGTCCTAAGGAGGTATCTATGAAATTGGATGAAAAAGCCTGGATGGCCCAATTTTGCCAAGCGGTGAAAGACGAGTTTGGAGGCCGGATCGTCTGTATCGGACTGCAAGGCAGCCGTGGGCGAGGGGAGGAGAGGGAAGACAGCGATATCGACATGGTAGTCGTACTGGACCGGGTGGAGCTGGAGGACTTGGACAGGTATCGCCGGGTAGTGGCTAACCTGCCCTGCCGGGAGCTGCTTTGTGGCTTCGTATCTGGAAAGGAAGAGCTGCTGGCCTGGGAACCGGGCGACCTGTTCCAGTTTTATCACGACACAGCCCCTGTTGTGGGAGATTTGGAATTTTTACGGGGGACATTCGCCAGAGAGGACGCTAGTCGGGCAGTCCATACTGGCCTGTGCAATTTATACCACGGCTGTGTCCATAATTATCTTCACGAGCGAGATGAGGCGCTGCTGGCCGCGCTTTATAAATCCGCCGCTTTCACCCTTCAGGCGATATATTGGCTGAAAACCGGGGTGTACGTCAAAAAACATCGAGAGCTGTGGCTGGAGCTAACTGGAGAGGAGCGGTCAGTGCTGGAGCGGGTTCTGGCGTTCCGGGCCGGAGAGGGGCCTGATCTGGAAAAAGACAGCGCCCTCCTGCTTCAATGGGCGGGAGCAACATTGCGAGAGGGCGTGAAGCAGTACTAGACAGCCCTAAAAATGGATCTGCTCATTACGAGTGAACTGTGTTGCCATCGTGCCTGGGTTGTTTTGCCCGGTCTGGCAGTTATCAAAAAGGACAAGGCTCCTATTCCGGAAGGGAGATAGCAAGGCTAAGTGAGCTGCCTGAAGCGGCAACGCTGAGGGAAACCTCCCCATTATAAAAGAGCTCTCCAAGCGCAACCGCATTTTCCGTGGCAATACCAAGGGTATCATGTACGCTCTGAAACCCGGCTTCCTGGACCGCTTGGAGGTAGGCGTCAACCTCGGCCTCACCAATATCATCCAGATAGACCGCAAAGATTTGATAGCCGGCTGAGTTGCCCTCGGAGACGGCGGTCACGGTGCCAGAGGAAGGTTTGGGTATGGATTGGGTAAAGCGGTTGTCCGGCCATTGATTGGCGGGAGTCAAGGTGGGAGGGGAAGTGGCGCTGCCAACAGTCTGTTGGCCACAGGCGGCCAGCAACAGGATGGCCAGCGTCGATAAGGGGACAAGTATGGCTCGTATCCAATTTCTCATTTCAATTTCCTTTCTAATTTCCAGACTCGGAAGGCCAGAATAATACAGAGGACCAGAAGCAAAGTGGGCAGCCCGACGGACAGCCAGGTGGGAAGGGGTGCGGAGGACACAAAAATAGAGGTGGGGCCATCCACCCCGCCGATGTGTCCCATGTGGGAAGTCCCTGTGGCAAAAAGCTTAGATCCCGTGAAGAATAACTCCAAGGCAAGCGCCAGTTGAGTCAGAGGGCCGACAGCGCATATTGCCGCGATGGAGGTCAGCAGCCAACGCAGCAGCTTCAGATACCGGCGGGCGGTGATCCTCTGGGACTGGTCCATAGCCTGAGAAACAACAGCCTCCGCTTCGGCAGCTGTCAAGCTGTCCCTGGGGCCTTTTTCTCCTCGTATCAGTTCCACAAGTGAGATGCCGAGGGCCTGGGCCAGAGGTTCCAGAAGCTTTACGTCAGGAAACCCCTTTCCAGTCTCCCATTTGGACACGGCCTTGTCTGTGACATTGAGCCGGTCTGCCAACTCCTTCTGGGTCAGGCCCTGTTCTTTCCTCAACTGGGCCACAAAGGCCCCAAAGCGTATGTTATCCATGGGATGACCTCCTTGATCTTTCTCTATTATGAGCATTGCCGCCGCAAAAAGCAACCTACGAAAAGTAGAGAAGCGGTTTTTGACTAAGAAAGGCTCTTCCAGTACAACCTAGAAAGGAGTTTTCATAGGAGGGGTGCTTATTATGGATGAATCGCAAGAGAAAGAGGAACAGCAGACGAGCGAACCGATCATACAGCCAATCATAGATCTGGGGTCCTCCCTGATTCAGACGGACAAAGGGACCATCTACGTGCTGACTATCGTGGGACAGATCGAGGGCCACCAGATGCTGCCCCCCAGCAGCAAGAGTACGAAGTACGAGCATGTTCTCCCTCTGCTGGCCACAGTGGAGGAGAGCCCCCAGATAGATGGACTGCTCATCTTACTGAATAACGGCGGGGGAGATGTGGAGGCTGGGCTGGCCATTTCGGAACTTATCGCCTCTATGTCTAAGCCGACCGTTTCCCTTGTGCTGGGCGGGAGCCACTCGATCGGGGTTCCGCTGGCGGTTTCGGCCAAACGGTCTTTCATTGCGCCCTCGGCTGCTATGACGATCCACCCAGTTCGGCTCAACGGCTTGGTCATCGGTGTACCCCAGACGTTCTATTATTTTGAGCGCATTCAGGATCGTATCACACAATTTATCACCGCCAACAGCGGGATCAAGCGGGACGCGCTGACCAAACTGATGCTTCAGACAGGGGAACTGGCCGCCGACGTAGGCAGTGTGATCTACGGCGAGGAGGCGGTGGAACTTGGGCTGATTGACCAGATTGGCGGGCTGTCTGACGCGCTGTCCTGCCTGCATGGGATGATAGAGGATAGAAAGCAAGCAATAGAAACAGGCGGGCGGGAGTGATCCCGCCCGTTTACATAATGCAAATGAAAAAGACTGGAATTTCCTGTCCTGTTGTGTTAATATAGTATCAGTGATTTTATTGGCTTCTTGCCATTTAGGGGGTAAATACAGTGACCTATCCTATGTCCGCTATTCTGGGGTTTGTCCAGGGCGTAGCTGAGTTCCTGCCTATCTCCAGCTCTGGGCACCTGACCTTGTTTCAGCATTTTTTTGGCCTGGCGGAGCCAGATAATTTGTTCAACGTGCTGCTCCACTTTGCCACTCTGCTGGCTGTGTGCATCTACTACTTCCAGGATGTAGCGGAAATGATCGTTGAGTTTTTTCGAGGGATCGCGGCTCTTTTTTCCCGCCATCCTTCCCCTGGTAATCCACCGGAGGCGCGCCGGCTGGTCCTCCTGGTCATCGTCGGTACGCTGCCGCTCTTTGCGGTGCTGCTGATCAAAAATAAGGTGGAGGCTCTTGGATCCAATCCTTATTTTGTCAGCTGTGCTCTGCTGGTGACAGGCTGTATCCTCTTCTGTTCTGACCGAATGGCGGGCGGAAGGAAGAACGCCCGAAACGCCACCCTGAAGGACGTATTGCTGGTGGGCGTGGCCCAGGGCTTTGCCACCATCCCAGGGCTGTCCCGCTCCGGTTGTACCATCTCCGCCGGTATGGCCAGAGGATTCGACCGCAAATTTGCCGTGCGCTACTCTTTCCTTATGTCTCTGCCCGCAGTGCTGGGCGCGACGATCCTGGAGGTCAAGGACGTTCTGGAGATGGAAGGCGGTCTGCCGGAAGGGAGACTACCCATATACCTGATGGGTATGGTCATCGCCGGCGTGGTGGGCTATTTCTCCATCGGACTGGTCAACCTGTTGGCATCCAAGGGCAAGTTTGGCGCGTTTGCCTACTATTGCTGGGGCGCCGGCCTGCTCTCTCTGGTCCTATGCGCCATGGGGTGGACGCTAACGTCGGGTACGATCTGATTTTCCTGGAAAGGTAGGAACCTTTAAGAATGGCAACGACACAAAAGAGATCCGGAGGGGGACGGTCGGCCTCCTCCGGCGGAAAACGGACTACTTCAGCGGCAAGATCCAAGCCAGCGGCCAAGAGTAGCCGTGCCGACATTTCCTCCCACCGCCCGTTCCGGCGTGAGGTAGGGGCGGTGGTCTGCCTGCTCCTGGCGATCTTCTCCTCCTTTGGATACTTCAAAATGGAGGCGATCTTCATCACCTTCTTTGTGGGGCTGGTCAAGGGACTGGTAGGCTATGGCTTTTGGCTGGTCCCTCCCGCCTTGCTTTTGGGAGCCTATATCCTGGCGTTCCACCGTGGACGGCCGGTCCGTCTAAGGCTGACCTGCGCCCTCCTCCTGCCCCTGATGGTGGCGGGCGTATTCCATGGTATGCTGTCAGATCCGCTTCCTTGGAACGGTGCGCTGGTCAAGGAGTTGTGGAACAGCGGCGAGGCGATGAGATCCGGAGGTGTGCTGGCCGGTGTGCTGGCCCAGGCCTGTGTATCCCTGTTTACCAGCTTGGGCTCCACGATCATCTTTGCCATGGGAGCGATTCTGATGGGACTGGCCGCCTTTGACCGTTCTCTGGTGGATGTGGCGGACTGGGTCTTTAACCGGCCGAAATATGAATATGAGCCAGAGCCGGAGCAGCCACGCCGGAGCCGGACTGAGGAGCGCCAGGGAGAGAGGGCGGCGGAATCGCTGTCCCAGACCCGGACGCGCCGCTCTGAAATCGATATCCCTGTGGATGAGGGACCGTTGGTGGGGAAAGAACCGCCGGCCCCCCAGGAGAAGAAACGGCTGGGATTTTTTGACCGCAAGGCCCGTGTGCCTGCCCCCGACCAACTGCTGAAGGGGTCTACAGAGCAGGAGAGCGTTCCCCCGACAGCAGAGCCCGAGGCTGTAGAGGAACAGCCGCCTGCCCCCGCGGCAGAGCGGCCCCGGCCGATCCCGGTGGTCCCGCCGGTCACTGTGGCGCCGCCGTCCGTACCAGAGGAGCGGCCTGCGGTGCCGCCCACTCCACGGAAGGACGAGCAGCCACAAAAGGTGACCCGCCAGGAGGCGGAAGAAGCGGCAGTTCAGGTGGCACAGGATATCCAGGAAACCATGGACCAGGGCAGCCCGCCTTACCAGTATCCGCCTCTATCCCTGCTCACTGAGGGGACAGGGGATATTGGTGGCGAGGCGCTGGTGGAGCTCAACGCCAACAGGCAGCGCCTCGCTGATACGATCCACTCCTTTGGAATCGACGCCAACATCGTCAACGTGACAAGGGGCCCCTCTGTGACCCGGTATGAGCTGGAACTGGACCAGGGAGTCCGGCTGAACAAGCTGACCAATCTGGCGGACGATATCGCCTTGGCGTTGGGCGCAACAGGGGTCCGCATCGCCCCAATCCCAGACCAGATATCCATGGTCGGGATTGAGGTGCCTAATAAGCTGGTTTCCCCGGTCAATATCCACTCGGTCATCGGCTCTACCGCCTTCACAAACAGCGCCTCTAAGGTATCCTTTGCCGTGGGCAAGGACATTGGAGGAAACTGTATCGTCGGAAACATCGCCAAGATGCCCCACCTGCTCATTGCGGGTACGACAGGCTCCGGTAAGTCGGTGTGTACCAATTCTCTGATCATCTCCCTGTTGTATAAGGCCACTCCAGAGGAAGTCCGTCTGATCATGGTGGATCCCAAGATGGTAGAGCTGGGCATCTACAACGGGATCCCCCATCTGTTGATTCCCGTGGTCACAGATCCCAAGAAAGCGGCGGGCGCCCTTCAATGGGCAGTCACGGAAATGATGAAGCGATACCGCTCCTTTGCCGAAGTTGGCGTGCGGGACCTGGCTTCGTACAATGCTAAGGCCGCAAAGACCGAGGGAATGGAAAAAATGCCCCAGATTGTGGTCATCATCGACGAGCTGGCCGACCTGATGCTAGTGGCGGCGAAGGAAGTGGAGGAGTCTATCTGCCGGGTGGCTCAGATGGGCCGTGCCAGCGGTATGCACCTGATTATTGCCACCCAGCGCCCCTCTGCTGACGTCATCACTGGTCTGATGAAGGCCAATATACCAAGTCGGATCGCCTTTGCCGTGGCCTCCAGCCTGGAGTCACGCATTATTTTGGACATTACTGGCGCAGAAAAGCTGGTCGGCCGGGGGGATATGCTCTATTTCCCGCTGGGCGCCGGGAAGCCAACCCGTGTACAGGGTTGCCTGATTAGCGACCAGGAGGTCGCTTCCGTAGTAGAGTTTGTCAAACGCAGCGGCTCCGCCCAGTATGATGACAACGTCATGCAGGAGATCGAGCAGCACGCCGCCGAGAAGGAGAAGGGAACAAAAGGTGTAGGCGGCTCCGCTCCGGATGAGGTCAGTGACGAGTATGACGAGCTCATCGATGCGGCGGCGGAGGTTGTGGTGGAAACAGGGATGGCCTCTGTTTCCATGCTCCAGCGCCGACTGAAGCTGGGCTATGCCCGTGCTGCCCGCCTGGTGGACCAGCTGGAGGAAAAGGGGATTGTAGGTCCCTTTGAGGGCAGCAAACCCCGCCAGGTTTTGATCACTAAGGAGCAGTGGCAGGAGCTGAAGTATCGGCAGGGGGTCGGGGCGCCTCCTCCTCAGACAGAAGCGGAAATACCAGATCGAACCGATTTAGACAGCACCCAGGTCGATCCGCCCTTTGACGTGGAGGAGTCTCTGGACCGAGCGGAAGAGGATACCCTATAACCCAGGATACGGACAGCAGACCGGATGACAGGCGGTGGACTGAATAGAGGGAGTGGGAGAGATGGAACCATCGAAAAAGCGGGCGGTCCGGCTGTTTACCCTGGTGATCGCCCTTACCGCTTTGGCCAATGGCCTGGGAAGCAGTATTTTTTCCAATTATTTTAATGAGGTCTATCATATCGATTCGATCCAGCGCGGATTCATTGAGATCCCCAGGGAGAGCCCCGGGGTACTGTGCATGGCACTGGTGGCGGCGCTGGGATCTCTGGGCAGCCTGTGGATGTCGGTAGTGGCGCAGCTGCTGCTGTTGACCGGTTTGGTTGTCATGGGTCTGTTTAGCCCCAGCTATGGGGTGATGCTGGTTTTCCTGTTTATCCATTCCTTGGGAATGCACCTGTTCATGCCTTTGAATGACGCCATCTCAATGGATCTGGCGGAAAAGGGGAAAGTGGGGACAGCCTTTGGAAAGTTCAAAGGAGTCAACACATTCTTTTCCATGGCGGCGGCGCTGATGGTCTTTTTAGGATTCCGGTCCGGCGTGTTCCACTTTGGGAAGGGCTTTATCCTGCCCTTTGCCATTGGGGCGGCGGCCACAGCGGCAGCGGTAGTATTGCTGGCCAGGATGGCAGTTAGTATACCCCGGCAGAGCGGCCATGTGAAAAGTCATAAACTTTTATTCCGGCGTGCCTATATGCCCTATTACATGGTTACTTTGGCCTACGGCTGCCAGAAGCGAATCAAAATTGTCTTTGCGCCATGGGTCATCATCAACCTGCTGGGTCAGGGGGCGGATACGGTCGCCCTGCTAACCATTGTGGTCCACTTTGTGGGGACCTGGTTTGCTCCCCTGATTGGCCGCCTGCTGGACCGGATGGGGGTGCGCAGGATGCTCTGGCTGGAGGCCGGGTATATTGTCCTGTCATTCACCGCTATGGGCCTGCTGGCGGGGCAACTGGCTGGTGGAGCTTTCTCTTCCGGCGGCTGGCAGACCTGGCTGGTGTTCGCGGCCTATATCCTCTGTGTCCTGTTTGAGCAGTTCAATATGGTCCATTCTTTTATGATGCGTTCCATGGCATTGGACCCGGGGGAGGTGACCCAGACCCTGTCTGTGGGACTCAGTGTAGACCATGTGATGGCCATTGTCGCCTCGCCCATCATGGGGCTGATCTGGGAGGGCTGGGGAGTCCAGTACGTCTTTTATCTGGCGGCGCTGTCCGCCATCCTGCAGCTGGCTGCAGCCGGTATGGTGGGAAAAACGGAGCTGTCTAGGGTATAAATATTTCATTTTTATTAAATTTGCCTTGTGCCCCTTTACAGGAGCGACTTTTTAGAGTAGACTATTATTAGGTTTTTAGACAGGAGGTGCCCAGAATGGAAGAAATGGATTTTACCAGAAAATTTAGTCTGGGGGACCAGCGGGACCTGGAGATCAAGGCCATCTTGGCCTCTGTCTATCAGGCGCTGCAGGAGAAGGGGTATAACCCCATTAACCAGATTGTGGGCTATATTTTGTCTGAGGACCCCACCTATATTACCAACCACAACAATGCCAGAGCCTTAATCCGCAAAGTGGACCGGGATGAGCTGCTCCAGACCTTGGTCAAATATTATCTGACACACTGATGACCGCACAGCGGCCCGCCGACTGGCGGGCCGCTTTTTTGATAGAAAAGGAGGGGGCATGATGAAGGACTTTTATAGAACCTATCCTCAAGTAGCGTTATGTGGCCTGAACTGCCTGCTCTGCCCTATGAACATCGGAGGCTGGTGTCCCGGATGTGGCGGGGGAGAGGGAAATCAGAGCTGTCCCCGTGCCCGGTGTGCCCGGGAGCGAAATATCGGTGATTTCTGTTACCGCTGTGAACAATACCCCTGTGAACTCTATGAGGGGATGGGGGACTATGATTCTTTTGTGCCCACACGGCGCAGGAGCGCGGACCTGGACAGAGTCCGTGAACTGGGGCCGGAAACCTATGTGCGGGAGCTGGAGGAGAAGCGGGCTATTTTGGAACTGCTAGTAGGGGAATGGAACGACGGACGGAAGAAAAGCTTTTACACCACAGCGGTCTACCTGTTGGAGCTGGATGACCTGCGCCATGCTGTCCAGCAAGTGACTTCCCTTTCCACAAAAGAGATGTCTGAAAAGGAGCGTGCGGCCTGTATGACACAGGCCCTTCAGAAAATCGCAGAGCAGCAGGGGTTAGTACTGAAGCTGAATAAAAAACAAAAGAGAAGAAGTAGAGGGAAGCATTTATGAATATTTTGGTGAGCTACTGTTTTTTAGGGGAACCCTGTCGGTATGACGGCTGCAGCCGTCTGGACCGCCAAGTCATCGAACTGCACAAAGCGGGACATACGCTGGTCCCGGTGTGTCCTGAGGTGCTAGGAGGTCTGGACACTCCCAGGGCGCCGGCCGAGGTGCAGGCGGATGGTAGGGTCATCACCGAAGATGGAGAGGATGTCACCGACGCATATCGGGCGGGGGCAGAGGCGGCCCTTAAAATCGCAAGAGAGCATAGTTGCACGGTGGCGGTGCTCAAAGCCAGATCTCCGTCCTGTGGCTGCGGCGAAATCTATGACGGCAGCTTTACCCACACCATCAAGGCCGGATGGGGCGTCACGGCCCGTCTGTTGGCAGAGGCGGGCCTTCGGGTCATGGACGAGGAAAATTTGGAGAGTTGGCTATATGATCCGACGGCGTGGCCATCTGAGATGTAACTGTATCGTACATCAGAGCAAAATCCATCGAAAAGGGTCAGACGATAAAAAATTTAAGGGCCATTGACCCCGTATGAAACCCTCCGCCCCGGAGATACTGGAAACACAGTATCACTGGGGCGGGAGGTTTTTATATGCAGCACAAGGTGGAAATTTGCGGTGTTAATACATCAAAGTTAAAGGTGCTGAAAAACGAGGAGACCCGTGCGCTGCTGTTGAAAGCGAAGGAGGGAGACCAGCAGGCCAGAGAGGAACTGATATCGGGGAATTTACGTTTGGTCCTGTCTGTGATACAGCGATTTTCCAACCGGGGCGAGAATGCTGATGACCTATTTCAGGTGGGCTGCATTGGGCTGATGAAGGCTATCGATAACTTCAACACGGACCTGGATGTTAAGTTTTCCACCTATGGAGTGCCTATGATCATCGGAGAGATTCGCCGCTACTTGCGGGACAACAGCACTATGCGGGTATCCAGAGCGATGCGGGATACGGCCTACAAGGTGTTGCAGGCCAAGGAGGCCTATATCGCTCAACACCAGAAAGAGCCCACAGTGGAGGAAATCGCCAACATCCTGGACATCAAACGGGAGGAGGTGGTCTTTGCGCTGGACGCAATTTTAGAGCCTGTGTCTCTCTATGAGCCAGTGTACTCCGACAGTGGGGATACCATATGTGTGATGGACCAGGTCAGGGACAGCAAAAATACAGATGAGATGTGGTTGGAGCGCATCGCACTGAAGGAAGCGGTGTCGCACCTGTCTGAACGGGAGAAAAAGATTTTGTCTATGCGTTTTTTTCAGGGCAAGACTCAGATGGAGGTGTCCGCTGAAATCGGAATCTCGCAGGCGCAGGTATCTAGGCTGGAAAAGAATGCATTAAGGCAGATACGTAAAGAGATGTAAAGAGGCCGCCTGACAGATCCTGTCAGGCGGCCTCTTAAAAACAGTTGTGGAGAAAATACGTTTAGACAGTGGCGGGGTTGAGTACGTCGTTTTTACGCATGACCCATTCACGCCAAATAAAGATACCCAGGAACAGGGCGGCTACCAGGATGCCCAGCGGGTAGGCCAGGGTGGTGGACATATTCAGACATTCAGGAGCCTGGACAAAGTAGGTCACAGAGACAGCGGACATAAAGGTAGCGGGTAAAGCAGCCATGAAACAGGCTACAGGGGGGAAGCCGTTGCGATGCAGATAGACGGCGCCAGCCCACAGGACCATCATAGCCAGGGTCTGATTGGACCAAGAGAAGTACTTCCAGAGAGTGGCGAAGTCACCCCACTGGGTGATCAGGGCTCCTATGCCCAGCACAGGGACAGACAGGAGCAGACGGTTCTTCCAATTGCCCTGATCGATTTTGAACCAATCGGCGATGGTCAACCGGGCGGAGCGGAAAGCGGTGTCGCCGGAAGTGATGGGACAGGCGATGACACCCAGCAGAGCCAAGACGCCGCCGACAGGGCCCATCATAGAGGAACAGATGTTCTCAACGACAACGGACTGACCACCAGCCAGCGCCTCGTTCAGAGCAGCCACGTTGCCATAGAAGGTGACACCGGCAGCGGCCCAGACCAGAGCGATAGCGCCCTCAGCAACCATGGCGCCGTAAAATACCTTCCGCCCCTCTTTCTCAGAGGTCATGCAGCGGGCGACCATGGGGGACTGGGTGGCGTGGAAGCCGGAGATAGCGCCGCAGGCCACAGTGACAAACATCTGGGCCCAGATAGGAGTGTTGGTGGGGTGCCCCATTCCTTCCACGCCGATATACTGCCACATTTCAGGCATCGCGGCGCGGTAAGAGGGGTCGATCAGCATTACACCCATGAGGCCAAGGGCCATGATGATGAGGCAGGCCCCGAAGATGGGGTACAACTTGCCAATGACCTTGTCAATGGGCAGGAAGGTGGCGATAAAGTAGTAAATCAGCACGACAGCCAGCCAGAAGTTGGCATCCAGTGTTTCAGGAGTCAGAATAGCCAAAAGCTGGGCGGGATTCTTGGAGAAGTTGACGCCGACCAGGATCAGCAGGACTACCGAGAAGACACGCATGACCTGCAACATGAATTTGCCTAAGTAGATGCCCACGATTTCAGAGATAGAGGCGCCGTCGTGGCGCTCGCTCATCATGCCGGACAGGAAGTCGTGGACACCGCCGCCCAGGATAGTACCAAAGACGATCCACAAATAGACACGGGGCCCCCAGCAAGCGCCGGCCAGGGCACCAAAAATAGGGCCAAGACCTGCGATGTTCAAAAGCTGGATCAGGAACAGACGCCAAGTTTTCATTGGGGTGTAGTCCACGCCGTCCGGATGGGCGACCGCCGGGGTCTGCCGGTCATCCACACGGAACACCCGCTCAATGAGACGGCTGTACAGTGCGAATCCCACCACAAGGACTACGAGGGAGATCAGGAACGTGATCATAAATTTCTCCTCCTCTTAATTTGCTTTTCCATGACGAAAGACATGAAAAAGGCCTTTATTTTCCACTAAAGGTCTGGGAAGCAAAGGAAACTTTGAGCTATCCCTTAAAAGGCGGCTTCATTATATCACGCTTCTTGAGAAAATCAACCCCCAAATCGAAATTTTTACTAAAATTTTGTAAACGAGGATTTTGTGAAAAAAGTGGGTCAACAGCGGACTTAGCCAAGAGCCACATCCAGGATCATCATAATGAGAAACCCTGCCATGACGCCTAGAGTGCCGGTATGTCCCCCTTCGGTGAGATTAGCTTCTGGGATGAGCTCCTCCACCACGACATAGAGCATGGCGCCGGCGGCAAAGGAGAGCAGCCACGGGAGCAGAGGCTGGATCGCCCCGGCAGCCAGTACAGTGAGCAGGGCAAAGATAGGCTCCACCACGCCGGAGGCCGCCCCGATGAGAAAAGCCTTTCTACGGCCCATTCCCTCCTGATGCAGGGGCAGGGAGATAGCGGCCCCTTCCGGAAAATTTTGGATGCCAATTCCCATGGCGAGGGCGGTAGCAGCGGGTAGGAGGGAGGGATCTCCACTGTGGGCAGCCAAGGCAAAGGAGATGCCGACCGCCATCCCCTCCGGGATGTTGTGCAGTGTTACGGCCAGTACCAGGAGGGCGGTGCGGCGGCGGGAGGTTTCGCCCTCTTTGCAGTGGAAGGATTCCGGTGTGAAGCGGGGGAGCAGATAGTCCATGGACAAAAGGAAAACGATGCCGAGGACAGATCCACCAGCGGCGGGTAGCCAACCGGGCATTCCCATGGCCTCCGCCTCCTCAATGGCTGGGATGAGCAGGGACCACATGCTGGCGGCGATCATCACGCCAGCGGCAAATCCAAGTAGGACGCGCTGAAGAGAGCGAGAGGACTGCTTGCGGAACAGAAAGACCATAGCGGCGCCGGAAGCGGTCATCAGGGCAGTGAACCCAGTTCCGCCGGCAGCCCATAAAAGTGCTTGTGTCACGATGTAATTTCCCTTTCTGAAAACGGCGGCGCGATGTCCGGAGCCGGTCCGCGCCTGTGCGGGTGCTTCCAGAATAGGCTATGCGCCGGATCAGAGAGGGGTGAGCCGGGTGACTGATATTCACCCGGCGCTCTATTCAAAAGACCGCCAGAAACACCTTGGCCATCCAGTAGCCGATGGCCATACAGCCGGGAAAGGTAAGGGCCCAGGCGAGAGCGATTTTGCCGGCAACGGACCAGTCCACAACACCGCCCCCCGCTGCTCCCACACCGAGCAGAGCGGCTGTGCGGGTATGGGTAGTTGAGACGGGAAGGCCCAGCAGAGTGGCGGTCATGAGGCAGAAAATATTGCCCAAATCGGCAGACAGCCCTTCTCGCGGGCCAATCGACACCATTTCACGCCCGACTGTTTCGATGATGCGCCTGCCCCCCATAAGGGTACCGGCGGCCATAAAGCCAGCACACAAAATCATAAGCCAGATAGGGATGAGAAAGGTCTGTTCATCTCCGCGACCCTGGGCCAATGCCGTCCCCAAGAGAAATACACCGAGAAACTTTTGACCATCTTGGGCACCGTGAAGAAAGGCAGTTCCTGCGGCTCCGGGAAGCTGGGCCAAAAGAAATGTATGGTTGGAAGCCTTTACAGGTTTTAAGGCACTCTGAAACAACTGTCCAGCCCAGAATCCGGCGGCGGTGGACAGAATCAGACCGAGGAGAACCTTGGCCCAACTGTCCCAGCGGATACAGGAGAAGCCACCCTCCAGAGCCACCGCGGCGCCAGAGATACCAGCAATCAAGGCGTGGCTCTCACTGGTAGGAATGCCAAGTAGCCAGGCAGCCGCGGCCCAGAGCACGATGGCGGCCATGGCGGCACACAAAGCGGTAAGAGCCGCGCGGGAGCCGCCGCCAAAGCTGGCGATAGAATAGACGGTCTCCGCCACAGAAGTAGAGACAGCGGTGACACAAAGCACTCCCAGAAAGTTGCATACAGCCGCCAGCAGGACAGCCAAAGGGAAGGGGAGTGCTCCAGTCACCACTACCCCGGCGATGGCATTGGGTGCGTCGGTCCACCCGTTGACCAGCAGTACCGCGAGGGTGAGGAGAACAATCAGTGCCAGAGCTGGATCGCCCGTCAACTGGTCGAGGAAAGCAAAAAAAGACAGGGGCATGGGTTCACCTCCATGCCCCTGTTGTATGCTACTCCTCCTCCAGATATGACCGGGAGCCTCCAGGCGGGGGCGCATGGCCGCTGCCGCCGGCGGCCTGGGTGGAGGAGGCATGGGAGATGGAAGATTTTCCGTACTTGGCCCGAATGCTATCCATTGTTTCCTCCAGCTTTTCCAGCCGCTCTCTCTTTTTGTCCTGGCCGAAGGCCAACAGATCCAGCTGGGCCGAGACCTCCTCCTCCGGGACCAGAGAGAGTGCTGTTACAGTGAGGGCTCGGACGGGATGATCCATATTCCAGCAGCTTTTGGCCAATCCCATGGCGGCTTGACTGATTTCTCGGGCCAGATTGCTGGGGGAGTCCAGCCGCTGCTGCCGGATGATATCCCGAAAGGCGGGGTCCCGTATGGCAAGTGAAATACCATTACATTTCATGTGATACCGACGAAGGCGGGCAGCCACTTGGTCCGAAAGGCGGGTGATCCCAGCCTGTATATCTTCCTGCCCCCGCAGATCGTGAGAAAAGGTGAGACCATTGCCCACTGACTTCGGCGGGACGTACTGGGCGGCGGGTGTGACGGGGGAGCGGTCCTCCCCACTGGCAAAGTCATGGAGCTGGGCGCCATTTTTACCCAGCAGAAGAAAAAGTTGCTCCCGATCAAAGCGAGCCAGGTCGCCGATGGTGTGGATATCAAAGCGATCAAAAGTCCGGGAGGCGGCCCGCCCGACATAGAGCAGGTCGGTGACCGGCAGAGGCCATACAATCTGTTTAAAATTTTCCCGGGTGATGAGCGTGGTAGCATCTGGCTTTTTGTAATCGCTGCCTAATTTGGCAAAGACCTTGTTGAAGGACACTCCCACAGAGATGGTCAGCCCAAAGTTGCCCCGCACATGCTCTCTAAGCTGGTCCGCCAGCGCCTCCGGATCCCCGCCGAAGAGATGGAGGGTGCCAGTGACATCCAGCCAGCTCTCATCGATCCCAAAGGACTCTACCAGGTCGGTGTAGTCCTGATATACCCGGTTGATCTGCCTGGATAGCTCACGGTATCGGTCATGGTGGGCGGGAAGAAGGACCAGTTCGGGGCATTTTTTTCTGGCCTGCCAGATGGTTTCAGCGGTCTTGACGCCAAAAAGCTTGGCGGGCTCATTTTTTGCCAGGATGATGCCGTGGCGGCTGTTAGGGTCTCCGCATACCGCCACCGGCAGGTGACGCAACTCCGGATGGTCCAGCAGCTCTACCGAGGCGTAAAAGCTATTTAAATCACAGTGAAAGATGACCCGTTCCACCGGACAGCGCCTCCTTTTCATTCAATAAAAAAATTATATTCCAGGCCAAGAAAAAAGTCAAACTAATGTTCGAATTTTCTTGACAGGAAAGGGGAGAGACTGGTAGGATAAGAAAAAAGGAGGGGAGAGGACATGGAATATATACCGGCTAAACATCTGCTCCATAGAAATAAAGGTACGGAGTGGTTTGGTACCGACCATACCATGAATATTTACCGTGGATGTTGTCATGGCTGCCTCTACTGTGACAGCCGAAGCAGCTGTTATCAAAATCCAGATTTTGATACCGTGAAAGCAAAGGCTGGGGCCCTCACTATTTTGCGGGATGACCTGGCCCGAAAGACGCGTCCGGCATTTATCAGTATGGGTTCCATGAGCGACCCCTATAACCCCTTCGAGGAGGAGCTGGAACTGACCCGTCATGCCCTAGAGTTGATAGACGCCTACGGATGTGGGGTGGCGGCTGCCACAAAAAGTGATCTGATCGTCCGGGATATCGACCTGTATCAGTTCATTTTGCGCCATTCCCCAGTGATCTGTAAACTGACGGTGACTACGACAGACGACGCGCTGGCGGCCAAGATCGAGCCGGGGGCTCCCTCACCCAGCCGCCGTTTGGCGGCGCTGAAGGAGCTGGCGGGAGCGGGGATCTTTTCCGGTGTCCTGCTTATGCCGGTCCTGCCCTGGCTGGAGGACAGCGTAGAAAATGTGCTGTCGGTGGCGGAGGCGGCTGCCGAGGCGGGAGCACGATTCGTCTATTCGGCCTTCGGTGTGACCATGCGGGATGGGCAGAGGGAGCATTTTCTAAACGGACTGGACCGGGCTTTTCCAGAACAGGGGCTGGGGGAGAAATACCGCCAGCGGTATGGAAACCGGTATACCTGCTCCAGTCCCAGAGCGGGGAAGTTGTGGGAACGATTTTCCAAACGCTGCGGGGAGCTGGGGCTGTTGTGTGAGATGCGCTCTATCATTTCCGCTGCCACCCGTGGATATCAGGATCGGCAGCTCACCTTTTTTGACTGATTTTTCCCCCGGTTGCCGGTTGGTTGCTGGACTTTCTCCTTCTGGTCTGCTACTATTTGACCAAGGAGGTGGGAAGAATGCCATTGGGAGAACGCCTGAAAGCACTGCGGAACCAAATCGGTTTTTCTCAGGAGATGGTGGCGGAGCGAGTGGGCGTGAGCCGCCAAGCGGTGACCAAATGGGAGTCAGGGCAGACGATACCCACCGGTGAGAATCTGGCCGCGTTGGCGGAGCTGTACGCCATCTCACTGGACGAGCTGATGGAGGACCGCTCCGGCTGGGTAAAAGATGGGGAGGACAACCCTATCCTGCGGGAAAACAGAACTGTGATAGCTATTTCTGCCCAACTGGGCGCACTCTATGCCTGTGTCTGGACATTACAGGATATGCCGCATGGAGAGCAGCTTGGGGGCGGCTACCTTTTGCCCCTGTTCGGAAATATCGTGATGTTGGCACTGTGCTCTATGTGGATGGTGTGGAACCTGTCCTTTGAGCTGGATTTGGACCGGCGGCGGAACAATTTGAAAATTGAGTTGCGCTATATGCTGGCACAGCTCCTTTTGACCGTCTTAAGCTTCTATTTTCATCTGGGCTTGGCCGGATTCCTGCTGTCTATAGCCATTCTGCTTTTTTATCTGCGTGTGATAAATCCCCGATATATGGGGAGAAAGCTGTGGTGGAAGAAACCAAAAAGAGCGGTCTGTAAGATGAAAAAGGGCTCAAGGGATGGCTCTTAATTGAGGTCCATCCCTTGAGCTTTTTTTGTTTTACCAACCAGGAACAAGCCAGCGCACAGGGCGGTAAAGGGAGCGACTGTTACCAGACCGAAGGAGCCGATGACGGTATGGATCATCTCGGCGGCTACATACTTATAGTTCAAAATATTGGAGATTGGAGTGCCCTGGGCCATAAATACCATCAGCAGTGCCACATAGCCACCGGAGTAGGCGAACAGCAAAGTGGTGGTCATGGTCCCCATGGCCGCTCTGCCTACGTTCATCCCGGATTTGGCCGCCTCCCACCAACTAAGGTCAGGTCGTTTCTCCACGACTTCGTGGACTGCGGAGGTGATATCTACGCTCAAATCCATGATTGCTCCGGAGGCCCCGATAAAAATAGAGGCCATAAAGATTCGGGTCAGATCCAGATGCTGATAGCCGGCATAGAGCAAACTTTCCGAGTAGGACATGACCGCCCCGTGGACCTGAAATAGGTCAGTGAACAGGATGCCCATGATACAGGTGACCAGAACACCCAGAGCGGAACCGGATGAGGCGGCCCAGCATCTCCGGTCGAAACCATAGACCAGGGCGATGATAAGCAGAGTGAGGGCCAGTGTTATGGCAAGGCCGACCCAGATAGGATCCCAGCCTTTGAGATAGAGCGGGACCATCACCTTCCATATCATCAAGACAGTAAGGAGAAAGGAAAGCACAGCCCTTAGACCAGTCTTTCCCGCAAAGAGGACCAGCAGGAGGACAAATAGTCCGCCCATCAATAATTCCCAGGGCATCCGGTAGTGGTCAATCATAGATACACTGAGGATCTGCTCCCCTTGGAAATTGATACGGACCAGAGCCTTATCACCGACAGAAAAGATCTTATCCTGTTCCAGAGAGCCGTTCAGGGTGTTTTTTCCCTCTACCGTCTGCCCTTTGAACTGTCCTCCTAGTACCTCAAGCTGACAGCGCTGCTCGCCGGACCGGACGAGCCCGGTATCAATAACGGTTGACTCATCGGTAGACAGTACCAGAGCCGGCTGAATATCAGATTCCTGAAAAACGATGTTATCCTCATATCCCGTGGGCAGGGCGAGCAGGACAACGGTGAGAAGAAGGCATACCCATACAGGGGCATGGTAACGAAGAAAATCAGCTTTCATCTGCTTTAACATATAGTGTTGCTCCTTGAAGAGAGAATATCACTGGGAAGTACCCGTATCTGGAGGGGGAGTGGAGGAGGAGAAGAAAAATGAAAACAAATTCGCCCGGTGAAAGGCGGATATCCGAAAGCTGCGGGGGTACCACCAGATGAAAATGCAGGGGTAAGCCCGCTCCAGTTGGATCGACTGGAGCGGGCCGTTGATATCGTGTTCTCAAGAGAGGGTTACCGAACCGCCAGCATCTGGGCCAGCTTATCGTAGATTGCAGTGTTGTCGTAGTAGCCCTTGAAGAGTTCGGCGTTGACGCCATCCGCAAATACCGCCACGGGGAGTCCAGTGTGGCTGTACGAGGTAAAGGAAACGCCTGATTTGTTGTTGAGGATGTGGGTGATGGTGACGGACAAGGGTTCATAGGTGCCGTAGGCCACATATTCCTCCTGGTCGGCCATGCCGGTATCCTTCTCGTTGACAGATTTCTCATAGGCGGTCTTCAGCAGGCCCAGCTCATAGTCGGTGAGCACCAGACGGTCGCCCGCCTCACCATTGACTTTCAGGCCAAAAAGCGTTTCAATGTCCTTCAGGACAGTTTCAAAGGGAGTCTTATTCGCTTTATAGGCGGCCACATAATCGCTGTCATACTTGGCATAGGAAATAGTTTGGCTGTTGAGCTGGCTGAGATAGGTGTCGTAATCAGTCCCGGCGAATCCAATGGACAAGCCGCCGGTCTCATGGTCTCCTGTGACCAGAATCAAAGTTTCTTCGGCGTGGTCCTTGGCGAAGTCGATGGCTACCTGTACCGCGTCGGCCAGGGCCAGGGTGTCATGAATCGAGGCGGCGGCATCGTTGGCATGGCAGGCCCAGTCGATCTTGCCCCCTTCGCACATCATGAAAAAGCCTTTGTCGTTGTCCAGTACCTGGATACCCTTTTTTACATAGTCTGCCAGGGACCACATATCGTCAGTCCGGTCCAGCTCATAGGCCATGGCGTCAGAGTCGGCCAGATGCTCGTCCACGATGATAACGGGGCCGGAAGTGACCTGCTCCGCTTCCGCCTGAGTTTTTACCACAGTATAGCCTGCCTCTTTGGCCAAATCATACAGGTTGTCCTTATCACCGTCTGCTCCGTCTGGCTTCAACAGGGCGCCACCGGCAAAGTAATCAAATCCTGAGTCTATCAGCTCCAGACCGATTTCATAATAGCTGTTGCGGCTGGCCTGATGGGCATAGAAGGCGGCTGGGGTGGCGTGATTCAGATTGACAGAAGAAATGACGCCCACCTTCATACCAAGCTGCTCATGGACCTTTTCCGAAATGGTCTCATAAGAGATGGTAGCAGTTTCATCCACATTGATAGACCCAGAATAGGTCTTATGGCCGGTAGCAATGGATGTGGCTGTGGAGGCAGAATCAGGGGCGAAGGAGTTAGAGTCATAGGTCACAGCAGAGCCAGCTACGTCAAATCCCATAAAATTCAGAGCGACAGGACCGTCCAGAATCGCGCCCTGGTTGTCATCCAGACTGGGCTCGGCCAGCAGGTAATCAGGATCGGCCATGGAGCCTAGATAGTCGGATGCGGCCTGGAACTGTGGATAGCTCATTCCATCACCAATAAACAGAAAGACATATTTCGGAGATTTTAAGGCTTCAGCAGTGGTCGACATGGGAGCGACCTGCGTGACCCCACTGGTTTGTACTGGGCTGCCTGCGGCATCCCTTGAAGATGTGCCGGAGCAGCCAGCCAAAGACAAAGCTGCCATGGCCAGCGCCAATGCGGCGGAAAAAAATCGTTTCATACTGTTTTCCTCCTGACTGTTTACACTTATTCTTGACATTGGGGACAGGTCTATTCTAAGGTCCGCCTGTTAAAACGGCTACAGCCTTTGGGTGAAAGATAGGTAAAAAGATAGCTATGAAAAAACAGCGCGCTGCCAAGAAGCAGCGCGCTGTTGCTGTATCTTACATCATAACGCTCCCTTTGAGGAAAGGGAAACGGAAAGGAGGGATCATCTTTTCTTCTTGGCCTTTCCGGAGAGATCATCCATATCTACCCGCCACACGGACGTGACAGAGAGGCTGTGCTGGATAGCGGCATTGAAAAGGCCCTCTGTCATATACTGTGGGGTGAGCTTCTGGCAGAGAGCCCGCAAGCCGTCGACCTTTTCCTGATCGTCCTCCACCAAAACTACAGTCCCGGTAACGATGGCGGACTGAAAATAGGTGGTATAGTTGTTGGGCGCCTCAAAATTGGGGTCGTCCTGGGCTACAAAGGTAATACATATGCGGGGGCATCGTTTCAACAGCTCCACCTTGCGCCCCTCACGGGCACAGTGAAAATAGAGGCTGTTACCCACACGGACAAAGGAGAGGGGAAGACAGTAGGGAGTATCCTCCCCGGTTGTCAGAGCGGCTACCCCGTGGGTGCAGCGGTCAATAACGGACAGACAAAAGTCCCGGTCCTGTGCGCGGTCTGCTCTTCTCATGATGACATTTTCTCCTTTACGAGTTTTGTGATCCATTCCGCTGGGTCAACAGTTGAATGATCTGCCGATAAAAGTCTGTGGGCTCATCCTGAAAGCACTGGGCCATGGTGTCCGCCTGTTTCCGTTCTGGGACCAGCAGCTCCAGATGGAGAAGCGGTGTGGTTTCATCATTGAAGTCAAGCTTGAGCGTACAGGTCCCGTCTTGATTTTCCGACACCTGGGAGCGGACCTGGGCTTCTCGGCGGAGAGCTTCGTTGACCTTGACCAGATTCTCGTCACAATGCATCCGGACCGAGTAGGGGAGGCTGCTCTCACAGATCTGACTGTTTCGCACCCCCTTTTCGGTGATAGAATAGCGGTCGCCTTCTTTGGACAACTGGCCGGTCTCCACCATATGTTCCACAGCCTTGGTCAGAGAAAAGTAGTCCACGCCCGCGTCGCACAGGGCCAGCTCCAGAAGCTGAAGAAAGGTAATGGGCCCGGCAGTCCGGGCCATGATATACAGAACTAAGAACTTCAGATCCAGCTCATTTTGAATAAAGCCGATGGGGGCCATGGTGTCCACTCCTTTTGCAAGAGGCATTAAGGTACACTCCATTATACCCGATTCAGAGGAAAGCCGCAAGAGTGGGATAGAAAAGAGATGGAGCCGCACAAAATACGGAGCGCCTCATAAGATGGAATGTAAGCGAAACCCAAAGGGGCGGCTTTGACCGTCCTTACCATCCAAATCTAGGAGGGAACCATATGCCAGAAAAGGTCGTGCCCGGCCCCGTCTGCGAAGACCGCAGTATCCGGGAGGCCGTGTGCATACACACGAAAAAAATCTTTGACTCCTGCAAAGACAAAGATTGTATTGAAGACATCCGCGTCTATCCTACCAGAAGTTCTCAGGCGGTCATCGACCGGGCCCAGTCGGTAAAAGCGGGGACTGCTGAACTACTGTATGCGTACATCGATGTGGAGCCCATCAATTTCAACCGGGGCTTCTATACGGTAGATGTGCGGTACTTCTACCGCATCACTGCTGACGCCTTCGTGGGAGCCGCCCGCCCGGTGGAAGTGACCGGGCTGGCCATCTTTGACAAGCGGGTTGTCCTCTTCGGAAGTGAGGGAAGCTCCAAGATATTCTCGACTGGAGTAGTAGGAGAAGGGCCAGAAATCCAAAACCTGCCTCAAACTAATCTGCCCAGCGCGGTAGTAGAGGCGGTAGACCCCATTATCCTAAACCTGAAGTTGATGGACGCCTGTAACTGCCACTGCTGCGACAATAGTTATCTGGATATCCCACCCGCTATTACCGCTGTCTTCCAAGAGGATCTGATCGTAGACGGCGATATACACAGAATGTTCGTAACACTGGGCCAGTTCTCCATCATCCGCTTGGAGCGGGATACCCAACTTCTGATCCCAGTCTATGACTACTGCCTGCCGGAGAAGGAGTGCACCTGTGGCTGCGGCTGCGAGTGCCAGGAGGACCCCTGCGAGATGTTCCGTAAGGTTCAGTTCCCCTTCAACGAATTTTTCCCACCCAACAGCATCCAGAGCAAGGGGAATACCACCTATCAAGAGGTACGCTCCGGCTGTTGTAGCTAAAGCGGCAGGGTGCCGATAAAAAGGGCCGCCGCCACTCCAAACAGGAGGGCGGCGGCTCTTCCGCCTTTTTATTCTCACATCAGAGGAGCAAAGATACGCAGGATGCTGCGGTAGAGCTGGAGCAGGATGTTCAAATGTTTGAACCTTCGTGGAGTAATTGGCTCTGAACAGGTCAACGTCCGTTCAAAGTCCGCGCGGATATCTCGGATACAGGGCGCTTCGCACAACCAGACGCCGTCCTCAAAGTGAAGAAACAGGCTGCGATAGTCCAGATTGACGGTGCCAACGGTAGCAAAACGGTCGTCTACCACAAAGTTTTTGGCGTGGATAAAGCCGGGGGTATACTCATAAATCTCTACTCCCGCATCCAGCAGAGGGGGATAGTGGGCTCGGGTCACCTCAAAAACGTAGCGTTTGTCCGGGATATGGGGCGTGATGATTTTTACGTTTACCCCTGACTTGGCGGCGTTGCACAGGGCGGTGTTGGTCGCCACATCTACCACCAGATAGGGGGTGGTGATATAGATGTAGTTTTTGGCCTTGGAGATCATATTGAGATAGACGGCCTGTCCCACCGCCTCACGGTCCAGAGGGGTATCCGTGTAGGGCTGTACATAGCCGGTCCAGGGCCGGACAGGAGAGGCCGGGGGACGAAACCGGTCAAAATTTTCATCCCAGCCACAGCAGTAATCCCATAGGGTCAAAAACATGACGGCCATAGACCAGACCGCGTCTCCCTCCAATAGGATCGCGCTGTCCTTCCAGTGCCCGAATCGCTTACGAATGTTGATATACTCATCAGCCAGATTGAGTCCACCGGTGAAGCCAACCTTCCCATCAATTACCATCAGCTTCCGATGGTCCCGGTTGTTCAGACGGAGGGACATCACCGGCAGGAAGCGATTAAATACCCGGCACTGGATTCCCTTCTTCATTAACACCTGGTCATAGTCCCGGGGAAGGGTAAACATACAGCCCATATCATCATACATCACACGCACTTCAACGCCCTGGGCCGCTTTTCGTTCCAGGATGGCCAGGATGCTGTCCCAAAAAATACCGGGCTGTATAATGAAGTATTCCAGAAAAATATAGTGCTCCGCCTTTTCCAGCTCCTCCAGCATACGCGGAAAGGCCTGGTCCCCCAGAGGGAAGTATTCTGTTTCTGTATTCGTGTAGGAGGGACAGGCGGCGTATTGCTCCATATAGTGGGCCTGGCTGGCGGCGTCGCCGCCAAGGGAGATAAGGTCGTCGGACTTAAAGTCATCTTGTAGGGCAAGGGCGGATTTTTTCAAGATTCCCTGCATCCGCTTTTGCGTCCGGCGGGGGATGGTGCCTCCCCCCACCAGCAGGTAAAAGATACCGCCAAACACAGGAAAGGGCAGAATCAGGATCAGCCAGGCAATTTTGTAGCCAGGCTCCATCCTGCTGCAGATGATAGCTAAGGCGGCTAGGATGCTGATCACGATACAGCACCAATAGAAGGACTCTGTATATTCGGAGAAAACGACTACCATAATGACTAGCGTGGCAAACTGGGCCAGCAGGGCCAGACAGACAAAAACAGAGCGGTGAAACAGAATATAGAGCAGCTTTTTCACTTGACAGCCTTACCTCCTTTACGGCTAAAAATCAGTTTACAGGAAATATCTCACAGTGGAGAGTTCCATCCTTGATCTCAATAAACCCATAGCTGGAACGACTGGAACCCGGATTCATGACCCAAAGCCCGTCCTCCAGCTGATGGCACAAGGAGCGGTGGGTATGCCCAAAAAGAAGCACATCGACTTGAGCTGCTTTGGCGTCGGAAATTGCGTGGCTATATCCACTTTTTACACCCCACAGGTGGCCGTGGGAGAGAAGAAACTGTTTGCCGGCCAGAGTGATCTGGCGTTTCAGAGGCTCGGTAGTCCAGCCATCACAGTTACCGGGCACACGACAGATCGGCAGGCGCGGATAGATATCCGCCAGCATTTCAGCGTCCTGGAGCAGATCTCCCAGGTGAATGACCTGGTCTGGGAGATGTCTGTCAATGGCTGAATACATCCCGGACATGGACCGGTGGGAGTCGGAAAACACGAGAATTTTCAAATTTGTCACCTTACCATTCTAGCCGCATATACTGGAATGAAATCAAATCGGGAGTGAGCGATTGTGAATTTAAAACAGGGTCAAGACAATCTGAAAAAAGGGACTACTGCCGCTGATCTGGTGAAAAACCGTGAAGTGATCTCCAAACTGGCTAAATCCAGCGATGCCCAAAAGCTGATGTCGATTTTGAACCAGCAGGGAGGGGTGAAGGAGGCGGCCAAAGCGGCCGCTGACGGGGACCCCAGCGCCTTGATGTCTATGATGGACCGGCTGATGAGGAGCCAGGAGGGGGCGGAACTGGTAGATAGAATCGGACGCAAGGCAAAAGAGGCGGGGCTGGAATAGGAGAAACCACAGCCGGGTAGAAAGGTGGCGAGACCGTGGCCGAATTTGAGGAAAAATTGAACTCGATCCTGGGGAATGAAAAGGCCATGGGGCAGATCATGGCTCTAGCCCGGTCGTTATCAGGGGAGAACGGGCCCCAGGGGGATGGGACACAGAGCGCGGAAGAGGTCCCCGCCCAGTCTCCGGAACAGAGCGGCCCGTCCGATGGATCCTGGGACCTGTCCTCGCTGCTGGGGCAGATAGACCCGCGGATGCTCCAGATAGGGGTGCAGGTGCTGCGGGAGTATCAGAGTACCGATGATAGAAACGCGGCTCTGCTATCCGCGCTGCGCCCATTTTTACGAGAAGAACGGCGGGCCCGGCTGGACCGAGCCCAGCAGATAGCACGCATGACCCGCCTGATCCGGGTGGCCCTGACCGCTATGGGCAGGAAGGAGGAGGAGGGGAGTGTATAACCGCTACATATCAGAGGACACACCTTATGTCCCTATCCAGGAGGCCGAGCACCCCCAAGGAGGGGGCAGATCCAACAGCGGAACAAAGGGCCATGGTCCGGCCTCCACAGGGGGCTTCAGGTTTTCCTCTCTATTTTCCGGAAAGGAGGGGCTGGGCGCTCTATTGGGCGGAAAAGAGGGGGCGGGAAGCCTCTTTTCATCTGGAGACGGCAGCGGGGGGCTATCCGGGCTATTGAAAGCCCTGAAGTTAGAAGACATCGACCCGGGGGATATCCTTCTGCTGCTTATCATCCTGTTTCTTTTGGTGGAAGGAGACGATCTGGAACTGGTGATAGCCCTGGGGCTGGTCCTGCTCATGGGACTTGGAGATCGGGAAGGTGAAGATTGAGGTATCAGGATGGGACGGCCTCCGGCCGTCCCATATTTTACCTGGTATATAATATGTCACCATTGGGCAGAGCGAAGGAGGCCTCCGCTGGACAGGGAGATATAACAGTGCCGTAGGAGGTCATCTGATAGACGAGCGCCCCCTCCTTTTCCAGCTCCGCGCAAATCAAAAGGCCGCTCTCCACGCTGACCCAGTATCTCTCCTGATAGGCAGGGTCTTCACGGGCCACTTCTACATAGACACAAGGAACTCCCTCACGAAGCTCATAGCCGGCGTGGGTGATCTCATCAGGATCTAATTCGGTCACGACCTCATAGGTCGGGATCCGCTGTGTCAAATCATGGGACAGGCTGTCCGCGGGAGTGGACTCCCAGCGGGAGGAGCCCTCATACCAGTAATAAAGAGTGCCATCCCCCACCAGATCGTGCCTGACCGCACCGGAGGGAAGCACCTGTCTGCTGTGGGACCAGCCGCCGTCTACCCAAGTCTGTACCGGAATAGAGGAGGAACCACCGTCCCAGAAGGTCGTGATGGTGAGTTCTCGGTAATAGCTGTCTTTGCGGGACAGAGTCCGAATCACGCTGCCAACAGTCTGAGGTGTGACCTCCACCGCCTGGTATTGTTCTAGACCAGTTTGAGGACCGCTGACATCGCCAGTCTGTCCGTCGCCGTTCACATTGGGCAGGACGACCGACGGAGTATTGAGGGCAAAAAGATTGCGCCCAAAACTGGTGAACATAGCAGCTACGATGAGGACGATCACAGTGATTGCGATTAAAAGACGATTTTTAGGTTCCACGTCCTCACCTCCAAGATTTTTTGGGATTAATAGAGCAGATGAGTCAAAACAGACTCAAATCAAAAATTCGTCCGGAGGCTCCTTGCGCTGGCCGAAGTGCCACTGGATAGCGTCCACAATCCGGCGGCAGGCCTGGCCATCTCCATAGGGATTGACGGCATGGGCCATCGCAGCGTAGGCGTCTGGGTTTTCCAGAAGTTCCTCGGCCATCGCTGTGATGCGGCTGTAATCCACGCCGGCCAGTCTAGCCGTGCCCGCCTTAACGGCTTCAGGTCGCTCGGTCTCCCGGCGGAGGACAAGAACGGGCTTACCAAGAGCGGGAGCCTCCTCCTGAAGACCGCCGGAGTCAGTCATGACCATATAACACCGGGCCATCAGATTGTGCATCTCCTCCACATTTAAGGGGGGGATCAGGTGGGCGTTTTCAACGCCGTCTAGATGCCGATGGGCGCACTCCTGGACCACAGGGGAGAGGTGGACAGGGTAGACCAGAGATACCTCGGGATGAGTCCGGGCAATATAGGCCAGAGCAGCCATGATATCCTCCATGGGCTGACCATAGTTTTCCCTCCGATGGCAGGTAACTAATACAACTTTTCGTTTTTCATACTCCAACTGGTCAAGGAGCCTTTCTGTAAAGGAAAAATCCTTTCTCACTGTAGTTTGAAGGGCATCAATGACCGTGTTACCTGTGAGAAAAATCCCGTTCGTAATATTTTCACGGGTTAGGTTGTCCCGGTTTGACACAGTGGGACAAAAGTGCAAATCGGCGATAGATCCCACCATTTTTCGGTTCATTTCTTCTGGAAAGGGAGACCACTTGTCATAGGTTCGAAGGCCGGCCTCCACGTGGCCTACTGGTATCTTGTGGTAGAACGCGGCCAGAGCCCCCGCAAAGGTAGTGGAAGTATCCCCGTGGACCAGTACAAGGTCAGGCTTCGCCTCCTCCAGCACCTGTTCCATGCCCAGCAGGCATTTAGAGGTGATAGTGGATAAGGTCTGTCGGGGCTCCATGATATTCAAGTCGTAGTCAGGTTTTAACCGAAAAATATCCAGTACAGAGTCCAACATTTCCCGGTGTTGAGCTGTGACACAGCACAGAGCGTCTATGCCGGGGCGCTTCGATAGCTCCAGGGCCAGAGGGGCCATTTTGATGGCCTCCGGCCGGGTGCCGAAGATCGTCATAACTTTCAGGTCGCTCATTTTTCAGACTGGTCCTCCTCACCAAAGAAGTTGTCGTTGCCAGAAATCTGTGTCTTGTGATGCCTTCCTGGGTCCTGAGGCGTATGCCTCCCGTCATTGTGTGTCAGAAACAGGCCGGCAGCCAGACCGCCGGCCGCGCAAAGCGCGACCAGAAACAGCATGGCTTTGAATACCCCACTGGTGGTCAGCACTACGGCGGACAGGCCTAGGATTGCACTGATGATATAGAGCACAGCGACTGCCTGCTTTTGGGAAAAGCCCATGTCGATCAGCCGATGGTGGATGTGCCCACGGTCTGGAGTCATAGGGGACTGCCCCTTGGATACCCGACGGAGGATTGCGAAACAGGTGTCAAAAATGGGCAGACCAAGCATGAGGAATGGGACCGCAAAGGAGATGATCATGTGGAACTTGAACAGCCCCTGAATGGACACAGAGGCCAGGATAAAGCCCAAAAAGGTTGACCCGGTGTCCCCCATAAAGATTTTGGCGGGATTCAGGTTATAGGGCAGGAAGCCGATGCAGGCGCCGGCCAGGGCGGCCATCAGAAGGGCCACATCCGGCTCAGATACAGTCAAAGCGATGACCAGCAGAGTCATGGAGCTGATGGTGGAAACTCCGCAAGCCAGTCCGTCCAGACCGTCAATCAGATTGACGGCGTTTGTGATGCCCACGATCCACAATACAGAGATGGGGATAGACAGCCATCCCAGCTCCCAGTAAGGCTCGCTGCTGAAAATATTAGGGTTGGAGAGGAACTCGATCTTATTCCCCGCCCACACGGCGACAAGGGCAGCGGCGATCTGTACCAAGAATTTAGGTTTGGCGGGGAGGGCATAGATGTCGTCAAAAATTCCTAGTATGACGATGATGACACCGCCTAAAAGCATTCCACGCAGCTGCTCCGTCAGCGGGACAAATAGGAGGACGCTGAGCATGAAGCCAAAAAAGATGGCCAGTCCACCCATACGGGGGATCGGGTGGTCATGCATCCTCCGCCCGTCCTTTGGGATATCCACCGCGCCGACACGAAAGGCCAGCGATTTCACAACAGGAGTGGCAATCAGAGATACCACCGCAGCGGTTAGCAGGGCGGCCAAAGCCATCCCCACCACAGAAAGTTGAATCGGCATATCAAATCCTCTTTTGCGTTTTTCTGACCAGCTTTGCCCTTCGGGCCAAGCCGCAGAGGCGGATGAAGTGGCAAAATAGAGTCAGCGGGCCACAAAGCCTACCTTTTTATAGACCTTACGAAGCGTCTTGTTCGCTACATAGGATGCCTTCTGGGCCCCTTCGGTGTAGACCTTCTCCAGATAAGCCTTATCCGCTAAAATGTGGGTAGCCTCCTCCCGGATGGGGCGCAGGCACTCCACGACTGCCTCGCCCACAGCGGGCTTGAATTTGCCATAGCCTAGGCCGTCAAACTCGGCCTCAATCTCCTCAAAGGTCTTACCAGTGACGGCGGAATAAATGTTCATCAGGTTGGCCACTCCTGGCTTGTGCTCCGGGTCGAAATGGACGCATCGCTCCGTGTCGCTGTCGGTGATAGCCCGCTTGAACTTTCTGGCGATGTCCTCCGGCTTCTCCATCAGGAAGACACAGCCCTCTGGGATGGACTTAGACATCTTGGAATCAGGAGTAGTCAGTCCCATAATACGGGCACCGGCCTTCGGGATATAGGGCTCCGGCATTTTGAATACATCACCGTAAATCCCGTTGAAACGCTGGACAATGTTCCGGGTCAGCTCCACGTGCTGCTTCTGATCCTCTCCAACGGGGACAAAGTCGGGCTGGTAGAGGAGAATATCAGCCGCCATGAGAGCGGGATAGGTGAACAAACCGCCGTTGATGTTGTCCTTATGCTTGGCGGATTTGTCCTTGAACTGAGTCATCCGGGACAGCTCGCCAAACATGGTGTAGCAGTTGAGTACCCAGCCCAGCTCCGCGTGGGCAGGGACATGAGACTGGATGAAGAGAGTGTTTTTTTCAGGATCCAGGCCGCAGGCGATGTACTGGGCCAGCTGCTCCAGCGTGCGGCGCCGCAGGGCGGCGGGGTCCTGCCGGACGGTGATGGTGTGCATATCTGCCATAAAATAGTAGCAGTCGAACTCCTCGGCCCGGGCGGCCCAATTTTTGATGGCACCCAGGTAGTTACCCAGGTGCAGATCTCCGCTGGGCTGGATGCCGGAGAGCATTACTTTTTTTTCGTCCATCTGGTGTTGCTCCTTTATTTTAGGGCACAGAGGATAAGCGCCCATATAATATCATTTTATTTTAACACTTTATAAAAAGAATGGCAATAAAAGATTGAACGAAGAGGGATGATTTCCTTGTAGATGTTTTATTTCTGTGATAGACTTTTTCTGGAAAGAAAAATATTGGAATCGTTTTCTTCTGATACCGGCACATCCCATTTTTTCACTATGATTCAGCAAGGGGGGAGAGGAGTGTCGTGGTTTGTTTATATCCTCCGCTGTGGAGATGGGACACTGTATACTGGGATCACCGACGACGTAGACCGCCGCCTAGCCGCTCACCGGGCGGGCAGAGGGGCCAAATATACCAGGGGGAGAGGCCCGCTAGAGCTATGCTACACAGAGGCGCAGCCAGACAAGCCTGCCGCCCTGCGCCGGGAGCTGGCGCTCAAAAAGCTTCGCCGGGAACAGAAAGAGAAATTAATCCAAACATGGCACAGGAGCGCCAGATAACTGGCGCTCCTGTGTGACTTATGCCTTGGGCTGTGTGATAATAGCGGTGAGGCCATCGGCTCCGCCGATGACGCCGATTTGCTCACTGTCCAAAGGGCTGAAGGATGAGTCCGCGGGCTGGGGGGTAGTGTCGGTGGGGCTATCAGCTTCGCCGATGACGTCCAAAATGGCCAGGGAATAGCCGTCCAGAATACTGCTTTGGCTCCCTTCGGCGGCCACCGCGTGGTCAATGGTGACCAGGTCCCCAACATTCAAGGTGACTACCTCACGGTTCTGAGCGGCGGAGATGGAGTAAAACACGTCCTCTACCTCCAGACGGACGAAATAGTAGGTGTTGCCCTCCAGCACAGCACTCCGAATTTCTGCCACAATGCCGATGACCTGCGTCTGGGGAAGCTCTTCCGCCTGTGTTACTCCCTTTTCGGTGAGCTGACGGATATAGGCCTGCTCACAGGCGGTGACTGAGTTTCCAGTAGCCACGATATCATATCGGGCCACATTGACCATAGCGTAACTCTTTACCAAACTGGCTGCGTCCTTAAGGGGGATGAAATAGGTGGGCTCTCCAGCGATGTTCAGCAGCAGGGGGAAGGTAGCCTCATATCCCAAGTCCTGGACCACGCCCTGCGCAGAAGCCATGGCGGCATACTCTGTAGCGCCGGGAGCATCATAAAATTTGGTCTCCTTGGTCCTCTGGTTACTGAGCAGGAAGCCTAGGTTGGACTGGTCAGCGTTTGCGGAAGTAATACCAGTATACACATACACGTCATCGTTGAGAGCGATATAGTTATATCCCTCGGTGGTGACAGTCACACCCCGCTGGCCCAGAATGGAATTGATGAAGCCGTTGACCAGGGTTCCATGGTAATCGTACTGCTCCATGATCAGGGCGGGGGTATACACATTGTCTACCCAGGTTGGGACTTCGCTGATGTCGTAATAGACGCTCTCCCCGGTAATGGCGTCGCACAGTACGGCCCCCTGGATATCCCGGCCACCGAACAGACCGATGGTCTTGACCACTCGGGGAGCGATCCACCAGGGGTGTCCATCCTCGTCAATCTCAAATTGGGGGGTGTCAAAGAGAAAAGTGGGGTACTGGAAACGGAGATGGCGCATGATGTTCCGGTTCAGGGGCTCGGAGAAGGAGTACTTCATGCCCTCAGTCAAGCGAGTAACTGTGGCCTCCTGGGTGACCATGTCTACCAATACATAGGCGGGCAGGCCCTCGCTCCGGTTGGTAAACCACTTGATGAGATCAGCGTAGGCGATAGGAGCCACCCGGACAGGCCGCCCCTGGTAGTTGATCTGGGTGGAGTCATTGGAGTATTCAAACTGACTGACCATATCGCTGAGTGTACCCATCTGACGGTCGCCCAGATACTCGGCGGACTCCCGATCTAGAGTGGGGATCTTATCAAAAGAGATTTGGCTGATGTCTTCCGTGAACTTACCATCCTCTACTGTGAGCAGATCCCGGTAAGAGGACGCGCGGAAGATGGGCAGGGAAATGATCTGCCCCACCAGCGCGACCGCCAATACCACCACGAACAGGATGCCGACCGGAAGACAGCGGCTTTTGACAAACCGGACCCACTCCTTCAGCTTTTCAGCCGGGGTGCGTACCACGTTGTCTCTGGGGGCACCGGACAGCAAAAACACACAGATCACATAGACGACACATAGAAGGGCAAGGAAGGTGTAAAAATCACTGGACTGGGGATTGATGGCAGGCAGACTGACATAAAAGTAGAGGAAGCCAACCACCGCTGTGATGACCAGACTGAGAAGGGTGCGCCCAAAGCCTGTTTTGAGGAAAGGGGACCCAGACCGTTCTTTTTTCAAATTAATTCTCCTTTTATCATAGTTCTGAGGGTGCTGAAAAAATATCATAATATATCATAGACGATTTTTTAAAAAAAAGCAATCAAGAGCGCATTAAAATTGGATAAAAACGGAACCGCTGGAAGAAATGAGAAAATAAAAAAACAGGGTTGACTTTTACGCAACGTCAACTGATACAATGCAGAGCAAGGAGGGAAAGCGATGGAATATTCGATTCAGGAAATGTCGAAGCTGGCTGGCGTGACCACCCGCGCGCTGCGCTGGTACGACAAGATCGGCCTGCTGAAGCCGAGCCGTACCGCTGAGAGCGGATACCGTTATTATGGCCCGGCTGAGGTGGACCGACTCCAGGATATCCTGTATTACCGTGCCCTCGGGGTGGAGCTGGCGCGGATACGGGAAAGTCTGGACGACCCCTCCTTCGACCGATTGTCTGCCCTGCGGAGCCATCTGTCCACGTTGATGGCAGAAAGGGCCAGAATCGAAAAGCTGATAGGTTCTGTAAAGGAAACTATCCTGTCATTGGAAAGGAATGATGTTATGATGGATGAACAGAAATTTCAGGCTTTTAAGCGGCGTGCCGTAGAGGAAAATGAGAAAAGATATGGGGCGGAGATCCGCCAAACATACGGTGACCAGGAGATGGACCAGGCCAATGCGTCTGTGATGGGGCTGACACAAGAGCAGTATCGTCAGTGGGAGTCTCTCGGTCAGGAGATACGCTCCAAACTTCGGCAGGCTGTAGAAATGGGTGACGCCCCATCGGGAGAGAAAGGGGAGGAGCTGGCGGCTCTCCATCGCCGCTGGCTTACGATCTCCGGAAATCAGTATGATGTGGACAGGCATAAGGGACTGGCCGAATTATATGTGGCAGATGAGCGGTTTACCGCTTACTATGACAAAGAGACAGATGGATGTGCGCAGTTCCTGCGAGATGCCATCCTGCATTGGGCAGATAAGCTGTAAGGAGAAGGAGGCGGGCGCCGACCTGTTCGGGGCCCGCCTCCTTAAAAAATCCTTGACAAAAGCAGGTTACAGTTGTAGACTTATAAAGGGTTACAAGTGTAGACTGCTTTAGGAGGTAGGTACCATGCAGGACATAGCGGCCAAAATATCAGATTCAGAGCTGGAAGTGTTAGAGGTGCTCTGGGAGGCAGAGGAGGCCCTGCCCATCGCGCCCATACGAAAGCGGCTGGAGGAGCGCCGTGGCTGGGACAGCTCTACAATCAAGACTCTTTTGCGCCGCCTGTGTGAGAAAGGGGCGGTAGAGGCCAGAAGGAGAGAGTCCTTTTATTATCGCCCTGTCTTGAATAGGGAGGATTATCAGCGGTGGTCTACCCGCTCTCTGATTCAGAGGGTTTACCGGGGAAGTGCCAAAGATTTGGTGGCCAGCCTGGTGCGGGGAGATCAGCTGACCGATCAGGACTTAGATGAGCTGAGGGCTCTGCTGGACCGGGAGGGGAGCCATGGCTGATCACTTGCTGCTGCTGATGTCGCTGGCCCTTTCAGGAAGCCTGATGGCTGTGACAGTGGCATTTTTCCGCACCCTGTTAAAGAAACGAACCCCGAGAGCCTTTTGGTATTATCTTTGGCTATTGGCACTGCTCCGGTTCCTGTGCCCTCTGGGTACCCAGCAGAGCCTGAGTGACCGGCTGATGGAGCGGCCGGCGGAGCTTTGGGTGACGGTTTCTGAAGCAGAGGAGGGGCGGCCTGTTCCAGAAAAGGAAGGGGCCATCACGATTGCTGGAGAGGGAGATAAATCGGAAACGAAATTTTGGCCTTATGTACTGGCTGCCCTTTGGGGCTTAGGCGCTATCACCGCGCTGGCGGCCCGCTATTTTGGCTGCCGCCGCCTCCGGCAAGAGCTGGACAGAACGGCTTACCCAACAGACGAATGGGAACAGGCGGTCTATCGGCAGTTGGCTGGCAGGCGAAAGGACGTCCCACTCCTCTTGCGGACAGGGGGAGTCGAAAGCCCTGTACTGATCGGCCTATTCCGCCCCATCATTTACCTTCCAGAGGAGAAGCTGGAACGACGCGCCCTGCTCTATGCCCTCTCCCATGAGCTGGTCCACTGGCGGCGCCGGGACCTGGCCTATAAACATCTGGTGGTATTGGTGACCTCGCTGTACTGGTTTGATCCAGTTGTCTGGCTGATGGCAAGGGCCATAGACAGGGATAGCGAGCTGTCTTGTGACCAGGAGGTGGTCAAAAATATGTCCCTGCACCAGCGGACGGACTATGGAAGGACGCTATTGTGGGCGGCGGAGCGCCAGGGCAGGGGAGTGCGTCCTCTCTCTGCACCCTTTGGAAGTCAAAAAAATTGTTTGAGAGAAAGGATTGAGGCGATTATGAAGGTAAGAAAAACATCAAAGCTGACAAAAGCGGCCCTTTGGGTGGTGACAGCCGCCGCAGCGATCTCTTTTGTAGTGGTAGGGGCCTACGCGGGCGGAGAGCGTACCTCCTCCGCGGCGGAACCGACTGTAGTACAGGGGCCTGTGCCGTCGGAGGAGGTGTCCGTCCCTGCCGAGTTGTCCTGGCCCTTTGAAGGGGGGCAAGAGGTCAAGATCAGTGCCCTGTTTGAAGGCAGAGTCCACCCAATTACCGGGAAGCGATCGGAGCATATGGGGATCGACTTCGTTTTGGAGAAGGAGACCCCCGTGCTGGCTGCCGCTCAGGGCACAGTGACCGAGGTGGGCTATAACACGGAGTACGGCAATTATGTGGAGCTCTCCCACGGCGGAGGTCTAAGCACCAAATACGCCCATCTTGTGTCTGGCGATTTCTGCCAGGAGGGCGATCAGGTCACAGCTGGTCAACAAATCGGGGCGGTGGGAAAAACAGGAAAAAGCACCGGATACCACCTCCATTTTGAAACGATGCTGGATGGAGTTTGGGTAGACCCTATGGACTATTTCCCAGAGGCGAGGGTGACCAACGGGGCGGCATAGGAAAGAAAATTGAAAGCTGAACCATCTGCGGGGCCGTTTTTCGGCCCCGTATTTTTAAAAATGAAACAAAATAGAGAAAACCCTTGAAAAGGGCTGGAATAGCGGCTATGATAAAAAAGTTGTGTGTTTTATTATTGAGGAGGAGAAAAGATGACTGATTTAAAACCCCAGCTTTTTCGATGTCTAAAGGGCTATTCCAAAGATCGGTTTTTGAAAGACCTGACCGCAGGAGTGATCGTCGCCATTATTGCCCTGCCGCTCTCCATTGCTTTGGCTCTGGCTTCTGGTGTATCTCCAGAACAGGGCCTCTATACAGCTATTGTGGCTGGATTCTTGATTTCTGCCTTGGGCGGGAGTAAAGTGCAGATCGCAGGTCCCACCGCGGCCTTTGCCACCATTGTAGCAGGTATCGTGGCCCGCAGCGGAATGGCTGGACTGGCTACGGCTACTTTGCTGGCCGGCGTCATGCTGGTACTGATGGGGATTCTTCATATGGGCAGTATGATTAAGTTTATTCCTTACACTATTACAATCGGATTTACTGCCGGTATTGCAGTCACAATCGTCATTGGCCAGCTAAAGGATTTCTTTGGGTTGACCTTTCAGCAGGCCCCTGTGGAAACGATGGAAAAGCTGGAAGAAGTGGTTCGAACCTTCCATACCGTCAACCCGGCTGCCATGGCGGTTGGGATACTGTCCCTGTCGATCCTGCTCCTCTGGCCTAGGGTTTCGAAAAGGATACCTGCCTCACTGATCGCGGTACTGTTGACGGCGGCGGTGGTTGGACTGCTGGATCTGCCGGTCAATACGATTGGCGATCTCTATGTCATTTCCAGTGCGCTGCCTGCGTTCCAAATGCCCGATTTGTCCTATGAGACAGTGTCCGCGGTCCTGCCGGACGCCTTCACCATCGCTGTGCTGGCGGCCATCGAATCTCTGCTGTCCGCAGTTGTGGCAGATGAGATGATCGGCTCACGGCACAATTCCAATATGGAACTGGTGGCCCAGGGGGTAGGAAATAGCGCCTCGGCCCTGTTCGGAGGAATTCCGGCGACCGGTGCCATCGCGCGTACCGCCGCCAACATCAAAAACGGCGGCACATCCCCTGTGGCCGGCATGGTACACGCTCTGGTGCTGCTTCTGGTTCTGGTCCTTCTGATGCCTTACGCGGCGCTGATTCCGATGCCCTGCATAGCGGCCATCCTATTCCAGGTGGCCTACAATATGAGTGGCTGGCGTACTGTACTGAAGGTAGCAAAGACTTCACCCAAAAGTGACATCGCGGTTTTGGTCCTCACTTTTATCCTCACAGTAGCCTTTGATCTGGTGGTGGCCATTGGGGTGGGGCTGTCCCTGGCCTGCCTGCTGTTTATGAAGCGTATGGCCGACGTAGCGGTTGTCAAGGAGTGGGAGTATGTGGAGGACACGGGAGATGAACAGGGCCGCCTGAAGCCTGTACCGGCCTATGTCATGGTATATGAGATCAGCGGTCCCATGTTTTTCGGCGCCGCCGATAAGATCCCGCATATGGAGCGGGACAATGGATGTCGGGTTCTGATTTTGCGGATGCGGTCAGTCCCCGCTATGGATATCACAGCTTTGAATGGTCTGCGCCGCCTTTATGACGAGTGTGTAAGAAAAAATATTAATGTAGTATTTTCCCATGTGAACGAACAGCCCATGTCAGTCTTTCGAAAATCTGGTATGTATGATTTGGTAGGAGCGGAAAATTTTCAGCCGAATATCGATGTAGCGCTGGAACGAGCTATCTCAATAGGTGGTATGCCTGTATGAGAAAGGTTATTCTCTATATTGCCGTGAGCTTAGACGGTTTCATCGCAGACCGCCAGGGAGGGGTGGACTGGCTGGAACAGGCATCTAAGGGTGAGGAGAACAGCGGCTATGACGAGTTTATCCAAAAGGTCGATACTGTTCTCATGGGATATAATACCTACCATCAGGTGACCACACAGCTCTCTCCAGATCAGTGGCCCTATCAGGGGTTGACGACCTATGTATTGACCCACCGCCATCTGGACGATCAAAAAGGCATCCATTTTTTTAACGGGCCGTTGGATCAACTGTTAGACTGTTTGAAGGAAGAAAAAGGGAAGAATATCTGGTTGTGCGGAGGGGCAGAGGTGGTCCGCCAGGCGGCAAAGGCCGGCCAAATCGACCAGATTCGTTTGACCATCCTGCCTGTCCTGCTGGGGGGCGGCTTCCGCTTGTTCGGAGAGCGGGAGGAGAGTACCTTCCTGCATCTGACTGACTGTTGCAGGCGGGGAGAAATGGTAGAATGTATCTATGACAGAAGGTAAACAGAACAGGAAAGGGAGGGAAAACCGATGGTTTTCCCTCCCTTTCAAATTTGACAGGTTTTTTTCAGGGCTTCTATATCCCGTACGAAGATGGTGCTGTAGCCCAGTTCAATGATGCCCTGCCGAGCCAACTGGTTCAGAACGCGGCTCACGGTCACTCGGCTGGCAGATACAGAGGAGGCGATGTCCTCCTGTGTACAGCGGACCGGGCCGCCGGTGGGGGAGAGTGACAGCAGATATCGGGCGATCCGCCATTGGGCCGGGCGGAAGGCCATCTGGTCCAGTTGAGTAGAGAGCAGGCGCACAGTTCTGGCAAGATATTTCATCATAGCCAGGGCCAGTTCTGGGTCCTTTTCAATCTCCTCGGTGACCAGCTCCCGGTCAATCGCCACGATCTCACAGCTTGTGAGGGCCACAGCAGAGGATACTCGCGGCAGCTCGTCAAAAAAGGAGGCCTCTCCAAATAGGCTGCCAGGGCCGTAGACATTGAGCGCCCGCTCCGCGCCGTCCTCTGACTGAATGAAGCTGCGCACTTGCCCCTCCTTCAGATAGTAGAAGCAGGTGGCCTCGGTCCCCTGAAGATAGATCAGATAGCCCGGTGAGCACCGGATTGGGGGACGCCCCTGGGCAAAAGGCGCCCAGATGTGAGCGGGAAAGTCCAAATCAAAGGTATTCATATAGCGTATCGCTCCTGATTATCAACTGATATCGAGACAGATTAGAGTTCGTCCTGATAGGGAGGGGAGAAGAGGTCACATTCCAACCAGTTTCCTGACAGTGTTTGCCGTTCGGATGGTCAGTTTTCTACTAATAGCGGCGCTGGCGGTCTTGGGCCACCAATTTGTTTTCTGATAGTCCTTCCGGCTGAATGACCAGAAGATAGCTTCTTTATAGTTCTGAATCTGTTCCAGTCCTTCTCTGGGCGTCCCAATCTCGTCCAATACCTGGGAAAAGACAGCCGGCGGCATAATAAAGATCAGGTTATCGTATATCCCTTCTCGTCCGGCGCCCCACCAAGCGGGGGCGTTTTGCAGGATATCCTCCAGATCCTGCCTTAAGATGACAAAGACCGGTATGTCAAAACCAAATTTGACTTTTATCATGCTCTCAATCTGACTGGCTAATTCCTCTCTGCCGTTCCGGTCGCTAGAAAAGAGGACATTTCCACTATTTAGGTATGTTTTGACCGCTCCAAAGCCCAGATTTTCAAAACCTGTTTTTAGTTCCGCCATGGGAATTTTATTTTTGCCGCTGATATTGACGCCCCTTAAAAAAGCGATGTACAGATTCATTGAATCAAGCTCCTATCTGATTGCCTATATTTTTATCTGAGTGTTTCTGACCGGATCATTTCACATTGACAGTGAAAGAAATGGAGGATCTCATTTTTAGAGAACGGCCAGCAAGGTTCTTCACCATACTCATCTTGGAAAAAATCGATCATTTCTTCGCTGGTCATTGGAGATAGGCTCGCCTTATAGCCGCGCCAAAACTCAAGTTGGATTTCCTGCCAATCCTTATAATTCTTCTTGCTTATAAGGATACAATCTTCCAAGTAGATCAGTGTTGCCCTATTTTTGCCCATCCTGCTCACTCCTGAAAATGGCATTTGTCATTTTGGGCTGCCAACGGCTCCCGTCAAAAAGAGAAAAATCAATTTTTGATTTAATTGTAACATAGTTTACATTCTTTTTCAAATCTGTTTGCTACCATATCGTTAACAACGGCAAGGAGGTAAATTTTATGGGAATGACCATGACACAGAAGATACTGGCCAAACACGCTGGACTGGAACAGGTGGAAGTAGGGCAGCTCATTGAGGCCAAGCTGGATATGGTGCTGGGGAATGACATCACCACTCCTGTGGCTATTACCGAGTTTGAAAAGGCCGGATTTACCCAGGTCTTTAACAAAGATAAGATCACCATTGTCCTGGACCACTACACCCCCTGCAAGGACATCAAGTCGGCCCAGCTGTGCAAGCAGGCCAGAGAATTTGCGCATAAGCACCAGATCACAAACTTTTTCGATGTGGGCCAGATGGGCGTGGAGCATGCTCTGCTCCCAGAAAAAGGCCTGTGTGCCCCCGGTGAGATCATCGTAGGGGCCGACTCCCACACCTGTACATACGGAGCTCTGGGAGCCTTCTCCACCGGCATCGGCTCCACCGACATGGCTGCCGCCATGGCCACGGGACTGCTGTGGTTCAAGGTGCCCTCCGCCATCAAGGTCACATTGAAGGGCAAGCTGCAGCCCCATGTGTCCGGCAAGGATGTCATCCTCCATCTTATCGGGACCATCGGAGTGGATGGAGCTCTGTATCAGTCCCTAGAGTTCACGGGCGAGGGAGTAGCTTCCCTGACCATGGACGACCGTTTCACCATTTCCAACATGGCCATTGAGGCAGGGGGCAAGAACGGTATTTTCCCAGTAGACGAGAGGACCATGGAGTATATTAATGGCCGTGTGAACCGCCCCTGTGAGGCATTTTGCGCCGACTCCGACGCCGTATACGAGCGCGAGGTGGTCATTGACCTCGACCAGTTGGAGCCTACTGTGGCTATGCCGCATCTGCCGGAAAATACCAAGGTGGTCAGCGAGGTGGCTGGGCTGCCCATCGACCAGGTGGTCATTGGCTCCTGCACCAACGGACGTATCCAGGACCTGCGCATCGCCGCCGCTATCATGAAAGGGAAAAAGGTGGCCGCAAATGTCCGGTGTGTTGTTATCCCCGCCACACAGGAGATCATCCTTCAGGCCATGAAGGAGGGACTCATTGAAACCTTTATCCAGGCCGGGGCAGCTGTATCCACCCCAACCTGCGGCCCCTGTCTTGGTGGTCATATGGGCGTCATGGCGGAGGGAGAGCGTACCGTTTCCACCACCAACCGCAACTTCGTGGGCCGCATGGGCCATGTGACCAGCGAGGTCATCCTGGCCTCTCCCGCTGTGGCCGCCGCCTCCGCCATCGCCGGGTGTGTAGCCGATCCACGCAAGTAAAAAGCAAAGCCTTTTATTGAGGTTTGCATTAAAATTTAGAAGTTAGGGATTACCAGGGAGCACACAGCTTGGTAAAACCTGCCTTGAGCTTCTGGAGCGAAAGGACACCATGTGTTTCTCATTCTTAACTCCTAACGACAACGGACTCCTTTGACTTTGAACAGAAAGGAACAACTCCTATGAAAGTATATAAATACGGCGCCAACGTGGACACCGACGTGATCATCCCCGCCCGGCATTTGAACGACCCCAGCCCCGCCGCTCTGGCCTCCCATTGTATGGAGGACATCGACGCTGGATTCGCGTCCTCTGTCCAGCCCGGCGACATTATCGTAGCCGGTCCCAACTTCGGCTGCGGCTCCAGCCGGGAGCACGCCCCTCTGGCCATCAAATCCTGCAAAGTAAAATGTGTCATCGCCCCCTCCTTTGCCCGTATCTTCTACCGCAACGCCATCAACATCGGGCTGCCTATCGTGGAGTGCGCCCAGGCGGCGGAGGAGATCCAGGCCGGGGACCAGGTGGACGTGGACTTTGCCACCGGAGTCATCACCGATCAGACCACCGGCAAGACTTATCAGGCCGCCCCCTTCCCGGAGTTTATTGAAGGGATCATCCGGAGCGGCGGACTGCTCAACTCACTGAAGGAGCGGGGGGTAGCGAAATGAACTTTAAGATCGCCCTGATTCGGGGCGACGGCATCGGCCCAGAGGTGGTTGGCGAGGCCGTCAAAGTCATGGAGGCCGTAGGCAAGAAATTTGGCCACAGCTTCTCCTTTGAGGATGTGCTGATGGGTGGCTGCGCCATCGACGCGGTGGGCAAGAGCTACCCCGAAGGCACCGCCGAGAAGTGCAAGGCCTGTGACGCTGTGCTGTTAGGCGCGGTGGGCGGCCCCAAGTGGGGCCACGCCTCCGACCCGGAGAAGCGGCCGGAGACCGCCCTGCTGTCTATTCGCAAAGACCTGGGGCTGTATGCCAACCTACGCCCCGCCGCCCTGCGCCCCGCCCTGGCGGACGCCTGCCCCCTGAAGAAAGAGACGGCGGAAAAGGGCATCGATCTGATGATGGTGCGGGAATTGACAGGCGGCATCTATTTTGGCAAGCGGGAGCGGTATCAGACTGAGGACAGGGGTGAGGAGGCATCTGACCGGATGGCCTACTCCCAGATGGAGATCGAGCGTATCGGACGCCGGGCTTTTGAGCTGGCCCGCCTGCGCCGCCACAAGGTATCCAGTGTAGATAAGGCCAATGTGTTGGAGACCTCCCGCCTGTGGCGGTCTATCATGCACCGTCTTTCAGAGGAGTACTCTGATGTAGAATATGAGGATGTACTGGTAGACAATGCCGCCATGCAGTTGGTGAAGGACCCCAGCCAGTTTGATGTGGTGGTCACAGAAAATATGTTTGGTGACATCCTTTCCGACGAGGCATCTATGGTCACCGGCTCCATCGGACTGCTGCCTTCTGCATCCATCGGTGATACTGCCCCCGGCCTATATGAGCCGATTCATGGCTCTGCCCCGGATATCGCCGGTCAAGATAAGGCTAATCCAATCGCAACGATCCTTTCTGTGGGGATGATGTTCCGCTATTCCTTCCATCTTCCACATGAGGCTGATGCTATCGAACAGGCGGTAGATGCCGTGCTGGCTGAGGGCTGGCGGACCCAGGATATTGCGAAGCCGGGAGAGCAGACCATTGGCACGGTTCAGATGGGAGAGCTAATCCGAAGGAAACTATAAAAATAGAAGAAAGAGATCTGGTTCGCCAGGTCTCTTTTTATTTCTCTTTCCCGGAGGCAATAAGTAGAAATTGCAAAATTAATTTTTTTCTCTTGCATTTTAAATCGTAATCGAATATAATATGCGTTGCAAAAATTGGGCCTCAGAATGAGAGGTTGAAGGAGGACACATGATATGAAGGAACTGTCTAAGATCGCCCTGGCAGTGGAGCCCTCTACTACTATGGCCATCGACGCTATGTTTAAGCAGATGAAGGCGGAGGGGCAGAATGTCATCGGCTTTGGTGCTGGAGAGCCTGACTTCCCCACCCCTGATTATATTAAGGAGGCTGGTATCCAGGCCATTCGGAACAACGAAACGAAATATACCCCTGCAGCCGGCACCATTGAGCTGCGCAAGGCTGTCTGCCAGCGGCTGAAGGAGGACTGCGGTGTAGACTATGAATATACCCAGATCGCTGTGTCTAACGGCGCGAAGCCCTGTGTCTATGTGGCCCTCCGCGCGCTTGTCAATCCAGGGGATGAGGTCATCTTGCCCGCTCCCTACTGGGTCAGTTATATCGAGCTGATCCGTATGGTGGGCGGTGTTCCGGTTGTGGTAGAGGCTACCGAGGCAGAGAATTTCAAGATTACGCCAGAGAAGCTGGCCGCCGCCATCACCCCAAAGACCAAATGTATGATCCTTAACAACCCATCAAACCCCACTGGCATGATGTATAGCCGCCAGGAGCTGGAGGCCATCTCTAAGGTCTGTGTGGAGCAGGATATTTATGTCATCTCTGACGAAATCTACTACGGGCTGGTCTATGACGGCGGACAGTTTGTCAGCCTGGCTGCCTTAGGCGAGGATATTAAAGAGCGCACCCTGCTGATTAACGGCGTGTCCAAGTCCTATGCCATGACCGGCTGGCGAATTGGCTATGTGGCTGCCCCCGCCAAGATTGCAAAGGTCATCGCCAATTTCCTCAGCCATTCCACTGGCTCCCCCTGCTCTATCTCTCAGAAAGCCTCGGCTCTCGCACTCTCCGCTTCTCAAGACTCCATTGAGGAGATGCGCAAGGCCTTTGAGGAGCGGCGCAACTATATGGTGGAACGGATGAATCAGATTGAGGGGGTCAGCTGCATCAAGCCTGAGGGCGCTTTCTATGTGATGATGAACATTGAGAAGCTCATTGGAAAAGAGCTCCATGGTACGGTGATTAAAGACTCTGATGACTTCGGAAACCTCTTCCTGAAGTACGGGAAGGTGGCGGTTGTCCCCGGGACCGGCTTTGCGGCGCCGAATTTTGTCCGCTGGTCCTATGCCACCTCTATGGAGAACATCAAAGAGGGACTGGACCGTCTGGAGCGATTCCTGGCGGGAGAGACAATCTGAATACGATGAAAAATGGCCGTCCCTATGGGCGGCCATTTTCAATCATTAAAGTTTTGTGAAACTTTTAAGAAAGAGTAGCGGGGGAGAAGAAAATACGATATAATGAAAACAACGATCAAGAAGAAAGCGGGTGGGCTTGTTTGAAGAGAGAGAAGTACGGGCCATTTATCGCGGCGGGAGTCACGGCCTTTTGTGTGGTGACCGCGGCAATTTTACTGTTTTTCCTGATCTTCAACGCCGCCTCGGTCCGTGCTTTTTTCACGACCTTATCACATATCCTGCGCCCTATTTTTATGGGGATGATACTGGCCTTTCTGTTGCTGCCAATCCAAAGGCATATCCTCCAGTTTATGTTGGCCATGACACCAAATCAGAAGCTGAAAAACAAGAACGATGTCCGGTTTTTATCTATAATATCCATCGTCTTGAGTCTGCTGGTTGCCTTTATCCTGCTGTATCTACTGCTGGCCATGGTAATTCCCCAGGTATATGACAGCATCGTCGGATTGGTCATGGCTTTCCCAGAGTACATTGAGAGCGCCCAGGTGTGGTTGTTAACCTTCCTGGAGGACAATCCAGAGATACAGTCCGCTATCATGCCTATCTATAACTCGGCGGCCACCTCTCTGGAGCAGTGGCTCTCCTCAGATATCCTGCCCAATTTAGAGTCGGTGTCCTCCACGCTGGACTGGCTGCGAGCTACGGTCCTACCGAACATTACCGGAGTTGTGTCCGGTGTATCCGCTATTTTGTTGGCTGCCTTACTGCTGATCAAGGACCTGTTGATTGCCATCATTGTTTCTGTCTATCTCCTTGTTCGGAAGGACACGTTTGCTGCTCAGAGTAAGAAGATTGTTTACAGTATCTTCCGTACAGACCACGCTGATTTGATTGTGTCTGAAACGAGAGAAGCCTACCGCATCATGAGTGGGTTTATTAATGGAAAGCTGTTGGATTCTCTCATTATCGGAATTATTTGTCTGGCCTGTTGTAATCTCTTTCACTTTCCCTATCCGGCTTTGGTTGCGACCATCATTGGTGTGACCAATGTGATTCCCTTTTTTGGTCCATTCATTGGAGCGATTCCCTGTATCCTGCTGATCTTTATCATCGATCCCATCCAGAGCATATATTTTGCCATTTTTGTTTTAGTGCTTCAGCAGTTTGACGGAAATATCCTGGGTCCTAAGATCTTGGGTGAGTCTACCGGGTTGGCCTCTTTCTGGGTCTTGTTTTCTATTATTCTGTTTGGCGGACTGTTTGGTTTTGCTGGGATGGTGCTGGGAGTGCCAGTATTTGCTATGATCTACAGTATAATCAGGCGGCTGGTCTGCTATGGCCTGCGCCGTCATAAGCTGCCAACTGAAACAGAGGTGTATATGGGGCGTACAGGCCCCATGTCCCTGCCAAATGGTCATAAGGAATAAAAAATCAGCCCCGGAGAGCAGCTCCGGGGCTGATTATATTTTAGATTACATATCAGTGGTCAGCACTTTCTTCAGATGGGCGAAGCGGGGGAGGGAATGTTCCTTGGGAGCGTCAGTTTCGCCTTGGATTAGGGGGAGTACATAATCGATGAAGGGCTGCTCCACGCCGTTTCCGGCCTCGTTGATCCACTCACGGGGGACCTTCTTCTCGAAGTTAGCCACGATGTCCAATGGCTCCAGAGAGGTCTGGCACTGATAGCCGCCTTCACGGGTGCATTTGAAGGCCACCATCTTATCGGTTGTGCCGGCCACAGCGGCTTCAACAGCAGCGGAGCCAGCCTGCCAGGCTTCTTCGACATCGGTCTTGGAGGCGGCGTGGGAGGCACAACGCTGCAGCAGAGAGAGCTCGATTCCCCGGACCTTGGCGCCAGTGTGCTTCTTGATGACATCAGCCAGCATTACGGCCAGGCCGCCCAACTGAGCGTGGCCGAAGCCGTCGGTGGCGGAGGTTTCCGCCTCAGACACGAACCGGCCATCGGCGTAGTGGATACCCTCGGATACAGCGACCATGCACTTGCCGGTCTTATCATAGATGCTCTTGACATCGGCGATGAACCGGTCCATATCGAAGTCCACTTCGGGCAGGTAGACAAGGTCGGGACCACAGCCGGCGAGGGAAGCCAGAGCGGCCGAACCGGCCAGCCAGCCGGCGTGACGGCCCATGATCTCAATGACAGTGACCATGCCAGTGTCATAGACGTGGGCGTCCTGCCAGACCTCGGCGCAGGAGGTGGCGATATACTTGGCGGCAGAGGCGAAGCCGGGGCAGTGGTCTGTGCCGTTCAGGTCGTTATCAATTGTCTTGGGCACGCCCATGATGCGGCACTCATAGCCTACCTTCTGCATATACTTAGAAATCTTATTGCAGGTATCCATAGAGTCATTGCCGCCATTGTAGAAGAAGTAGCGGACGTTGTACTTCTGGAAAATCTCAAGGATCCGCTTGTAATCAGTGTCATCCTTGTCGGGGTCAGCCAGCTTGTAGCGGCAGGAGCCCAAAGCGGAAGAGGGGGTATACTTTAGAAGATCCAGTTCAGCGGGATCCTCCTGGGACATATCATACAGCTTGTCCTCCAGTACACCTTTGATACCATGGGCAGCACCGAGAACACGGGTAATGCAATCGGACTTCAAAGCGGTCTGGATGACGCCCTGAGCGCTGGCGTTGATGACAGCGGTGGGGCCGCCAGACTGGCCAATGATACAAGCTCCGGTCAGTTTCTCCATGTTTGCTTCCTCCTTAAATATAAAAATACGTGGAAAAATGATTTAACTCAGAAATTCTCTTCTAAATTCTAGCACAGATACTTGTAATTATCAACTGTTAATGGTACAATAAGGATTACCAAATTCAAAGGAGATGGTAATTATGCCATTGGTTACTACTACAGAAATGTTCAAGAAAGCCTATGATGGCGGTTACGCAATCGGTGCTTTCAACGTCAATAACATGGAGATCGTTCAGGGCATTACCGAAGCTGCCAAGGAAGTCAATGCTCCCCTGATCCTCCAGGTCTCCAAAGGGGCCCGGGCTTATGCGAACCACACCTATCTGATGAAGCTGGTGGAGGCTGCTGTGATTGAGACCGGCCTGCCCATCTGCCTGCATCTGGATCATGGCGACAGCTTTGAGACCTGTAAGTCCTGTATTGACGGCGGCTTTACCTCCGTTATGATCGACGCCAGCTCCAAGCCCTTTGCCGAGAATATTGAGATCACCAAGAAAGTGGTGGAGTACGCCCATGACCACGGCGTGGTGGTTGAGGCGGAGCTGGGCGCTCTGGCTGGCGTTGAGGACGAAGTGAATGTGTCTGCTGAGGCCTCCCATTATACCCGCCCCGAAGAGGTGGAAGAGTTTGTGTCCAAGACTGGCTGTGACTCTTTGGCCATTGCTATCGGCACCAGTCACGGCGCTTATAAGTTCACCGCCGCTCAGTGCACCCGTAACGAGAAGGGCGAACTGGTGCCTCCACCCCTGCGATTTGACATCTTGGATGAAGTTGTGAAGCGCCTGCCCGGCTTCCCCATTGTGCTTCATGGCTCCTCTTCCGTGCCGCAGGAGTTTGTCAAGATGATTAATGAGAACGGCGGAAAGATGCCCGATGCCGTCGGTATTCCTGAGGAGCAGCTCCGTCAGGCCGCCCGTGGCGCTGTGTGTAAGATCAATATTGACTCCGACCTGCGTCTGGCCATGACTGGAACCATCCGCAAGTTCATGGCTGAACACCCTGATAAGTTTGATCCCCGTGAGTATCTAAAGCCTGCCCGTGCCGCTATCCAGGCTATGGTTAAGCATAAGCTGATTGATGTTTTGGGCTGCGACGGTAAGGCCTGATAATTTCAAAAAGCAACGACTCCGGCCCCAGATCCGCTACGGCGGGTCTGGGGCCCTTTTCTGATCTCTCTGCATAAGATGAGAGAAGGGGGGGAGGAAGAATGCTAAAAATCATACCTTATGACCGTTTTGCTGGAGTTTCCTATGCGCACCGCTGGGCCTATGAAAGAAACCCTAAATATATGAATTTCGATGAATTAGGAGGGGATTGTACTAACTTTGCTTCCCAGTGCCTCTATGCCGGGGCTGGAGTCATGAACTTCACACCCACCTTTGGCTGGTACTACAACAGCGGGAAAGACAGGGCTCCGGCGTGGACAGGGGTACCTTATTTTTTTAACTTTTTAACGAGGAAGCAAAAGACACCCGGTCCATTTGGGAGAGAGGTCCTGCTGGATCAGGTGGAACCGGGCGATTTTATCCAGCTTCGTTTCTCCGGACATCAGGAATTTAGCCATAATCCAATCGTGGTAGAGATAAAAAGAGAGAATGGGCCGGGCTCTATTCTTGTGGCCGCGCATAGTCAGGACACGGATTTTCGTCCCTTGAGCACCTATCCTTATGTACAGCTAAGATGTATCCATATCTTAGGTACATATCAATGGGGATGAAAGATACCATTAAAAAGCACCCAAAGTAGATACTTTGGGTGCTTTTTTAATGCTTCTTTGAATTGCGATGGCTTAGTTTCCTCAACCAGATCACCACTCCGGCCAGCAGAAGAACGATAACAAGAGTCAAAGCCGAACTAATAGTAGACATCATATCATAGGTGAGAAAAGGAAGAACTTCAATGGAGAAATTCTGTATGATAATGACACCATTCTCGGTAATGGTCTGAGTAAACATTTGATTCTGCAGCATACAAACAGCAGATTCCACCAGAGCGATAATGCCAGCAATAGCATAGATGAGGCGCAGAGGGAGGCGGACTCGCATCTGATCTTCCTCTGAAATATCAAAAAAACGGTACATCTGTCCAGAACCTTTAATTGAAACATAAAACAAATAAAAAGCAACGATTAATTGAAAGGAATCAAGGAATGCGGTAGGCATGGGTTCCTCCTAAAATACTGTTTAGCGAAATGAAAGTTAACAACAATAATAATATATTGCGGACCAATGATTGTCAACTGATTTAGATGCCACTTCACTTTGAATAAAAATTGAACTGCCTACAGACTCATAGGGTAATGCAAGAATGCAGCCACTAAATTTCATTATAATATGACTGAGTTTCAATTACAATAATTTTATCTTTACGACTTAAACAAATTTTAGCTACAAATTTGACATATCATACAAAAAGAATAAATATAGAAATGTTAGCGTTGACATTTTGCATGTACTGATATTAAAATAAACAACAAGAATTTGATTCCATAATAAGAGATAATATTTCATAATATGAAAAAACGATATTAAAGAGAAGTCTCTCTTTAGTATAATATTTGATCAAACAGGAGGAAAACAATGAAAAAGGTTCTTGCATTTGCGATGGCTTTGGCGATGGTGTTTTCCATGGCCGGCTGTGGAAACGGTAGTAATAGCGGCTCTACCAACAGCGGCGGAGATGAGGTAGAAACATTAAAAATTGGCGTTGTTTGCCCCATTTCTGGTGTCTCTGCTATTGCTGGAAAGTACATTACGAATGGTGTCGAAGTTGTAGAGAACGAGCTAGGCGGTAAGATCGACATTAAGGGCAAAGAGTATAACATCGAGTTCATTTACATGGACAATGAGGCATCCGAGGAAAAAACAACAAATGTGTTTCAGAAATTAATTGAGGAAGAAAAGGTTATTGCTATAGTCGGCCCTGATATGTCCAAATGCGCATTGGCTGCTGGTCCGATTGCTCAGAATGCCAAATGCCCCATCGTTACTACCTTTGCGACTAACACTGCGGTTACTGAGGTAGGCGACTATATTTTCCGGGCCTGCTTTATTGATCCTTTCCAAGGGCAGATGGCTGCCCAGTATATCTGGGAGTCCGGATATGAGACTGCCAGCATTATGTTCAACAACGCTGATGCCTATGCGACTGGACTGAAGGACGCATTTATTGAAAGCTATGAAGCGCTGGGCGGTCAGATCTTGGCTATCGAAGAGTACTCCGGCTCTGATGTTAAGGACTATAACGTTCAGTTGACGAAGCTGGCCGCTGCCAATGCAGAGAGTGTATTTTTCCCCAACCTGCTGAGTGAGCTCGGCCTCCAGATCCAGCAGGCCCGCTCCGCTGGCATCACTTGCCCCATTATCTGTGGTGACTCTGCTGATACTCCTGAAGTCGGACAGGTGGCTGGTGCTGCTGTGGATGGCGTAGCCTATGTTTCCGCTTTTTCTGCTGAGTCTACCGATCCCGCTGCTGTTGAGTTTGTGGAGAAGTACACTGCCCTGCATCCCGATGAGCAACCCAATTCCAATGCTGAACTGGCTTATGAAGCTACTATGATGGTTCTCTATGCGTTGCAGAATGCAGAAGAGCTGACCCGCGATGGTGTCCGTGACGCTCTGGCTTCTATTGAGAATCTTCAACTGCCCTCTGGTCCTATGACGATGGGTGAGGATCGTAACCCCATTAAGGGTGGCGTGGTTATGCAGTATGATGCTGATGGTGTTTCCCATTATGTTTCTTCCATCAATCCTAGCTGATTTCTTTTGGATTTTTCATCGATGACATAGGGCAGCAATTCTTTCTTAGGCATAACTGAATGTGCCGGCTGCGTTTGATACCAGCCGGCACATTTCTTTCTTAGTAAATCCATTTTTTAGACATGATAGGAGGCGTTCCTGTGGCTACGATCCTACAATACTTAGTTTACGGCTTGCAATTGGGCAGCGTATATGCGTTGCTTGCATTGGGCTATACCATGGTCTATGGGATTGTTGGCATGATCAATTTTGCTCATGGTGACTTTTTGATGATTGGTGCATTGGGCACCTATTTTATTGCTCAACTTTTCTCCAGCTATCAGATTGATGGAACATTCCCAATGCTTATTGTAGGGATTATCATATTGATTGCTATGCTGGGCACTGGCGGAATCGCTGTAGCGACTGAGGCGATCGCTTACAGACCTCTGCGCAATAAACCTAGAATGATCGCGTTGATCACAGCTGTAGGTGTCTCCATGTTTTTGGAGAACTTTCCAAGGGCCTTACCTTTTATTGGCCCGAATCCTCGCTCGTTCCCCACACTATTTACGCCCAAAACCTTTAATGTTTTAGGGGCGTCTATCACTTCGACCCAGATTATCATGATCATATTGGCTGCTGTTACTATGATGGCACTATATTTCATGGTGAATGGCACAAAGATCGGTGGACAGATGAGGGCCGTCAGTATGGACAAGGATGCAGCTTCTTTGATGGGTATCAATGTCAACCGCGTCATTTCCATCACATTCTTCGTAGGCGGCGCTCTGGCCGCAGTGTCTGGTATTTGCTATGCCAGTGCCTATCCTCAGGTTGATGTGTATATGGGTTCCTGGCTGGGCAATATGTCATTTGTCGCAGCCGTTCTGGGTGGTATCGGTGATATTAGGGGGGCCATGTTGGGGGGCTTTATCCTTGGGATCGCCCAAATATTTGCTACCGCTTTGAACTCTACCTTCGGCTATGCTGTCGGATTCATTATTTTGATTGTTATCCTTTTGGTCAAGCCTGCCGGTATCATGGGCAAGCTGGTCATAGAGAAAGTTTAAGGAGGGGTGATCTTTATGAATATAAAGAAATTGATTAAGTCGATTTACCCCGCCTTAATTGTTGTCCTTTTATATGTAGTTGTAACGGTCCTGCGCTCTGTGGGTATCCTAAATGGCTATTATATTCAAGTCATGATGTTTGCCGGCATCAACATTATGATGACAGCCAGTCTGAACTTGGTCAATGGCTTTACTGGACAGTTCTGTATTGGCCACGCTGGCTTTATGTCCCTAGGTGCTTATGGAGCCGCGGTCATTACCACCATGGTATTTGATGGTAAGAATATTCCGGTAGTTGCCCAGGTCCCTGTCTTTTTGTTAGGCCTACTGGTAGGAGGGTGTGTGGCTGCCTTGGTAGGAGTGCTGATTGGGATGCCCTCCCTAAAGCTAAAGGGGGACTATTTGGCCATTGTTACTCTGGCCTTTGGTGAAATTGTCCGCGCTATCCTTCGTCTGATCCAGCCGATTGGCGGAGCCAGAGGCATGATTGGCATTCCAAATTACTCCAATTTTGCCTGGATCTTATTCTTTATGGCGTTGACGTTATATCTATTGCGTAACCTTATCTATTCTCCCTACGGCCGCGCCTTTATCGCAATTCGGGACAATGAGATTGCTGCAGATGCCATGGGCATCAATACTACCCGCTACAAGATCACATCGTTCTGTATCGCTGCCTTTATTGCCGGCGTAGCAGGCGGCCTGTATGCTCATGTGCTAGCCTTCATTCAGCCGGACTCCTTTAGCTTTACAAAGAGCTCCGATTTCTTGGTCTACTTGTATGCCGGGGGTTCCGGATCTCTGACTGGTTCTATTTTGGGCGCCACACTGTTGACCATCCTGCCTGAGGTTCTCCGCTTTTTGGCCGACTGGCGCCTGGCGGTGTATGCGGCTATTCTGGTCATTGTGATGCTCTATCGCTCAGAGGGGCTTTGTGGTGGCAAGGAAGTTCCCTTTATGCGTATTTCTCGTGCGTCCCTGTACGAGACTCCGCTGTTTGGCTCAAAGAAGGATAAAGAGCCTGCGGGTGTCTCTAAGTCCTGAGAAGGGAGAAGTGGTGATATGAGTCTTCTTGAGGTCAAAAACCTCTCTATCATGTTCGGTGGGCTTTGCGCCGTGGATAATTTTAATTTGGAAGTTGAAAAGGGCGAATTAATTGCCATTATTGGGCCAAACGGCGCAGGAAAGACAACCGTATTTAATATGCTGACCGGTATTTACAAACCCACCACCGGTACCATTAAGCTAGATGGGGTGGATATGGTAGGGCTTAAACCCTATCAGTTTGCGCGACAGGGGATTACCCGAACTTTCCAGAACATCCGCCTGTTCTCTAATGCCAGTGTGGCGGACAATGTAAAGATGGCCCATACTATGCATAACGACCAGAATCTAGCCAAATGTTTTTTGCGTACACCGGGCATGGTGAAGAGCGAAAGGGAGCTGGATGAGAAGGTCATGGGTCTGTTAGACCGTCTGGGACTGGCCGACAAAGCAAATTTACTAGCAAAAAATCTGCCCTATGGCGATCAGCGCCGTCTGGAAATTGCACGTGCCCTGATGACGGATCCCAAGATCCTGTTGTTGGATGAGCCAGTAGCTGGTATGATTACCACTGAACTGGAGGATATGGCGAACCTGGTAGCACAGATTCGCAAGGACTTTGGTGTGACTATCATTTTGATCGAGCACCACATGAACTTTGTAATGCCTATTGCGGACCGCATCAAAGTCTTAGACTTTGGTAAGACCATAGCTGAAGGGGTGCCCGCCGAAGTGCAGGCCAATCCGAAGGTTATCGAGGCATACTTAGGAGGAGGCTATCAGAATGTCGCTACTTGAGATTCGGGATCTTCATGTGTCCTATGGAGCCATTAATGCGGTACAAGGCGTTTCCTTCTCGATGGAAAAAGGGGAGATTGTGGCGTTGATTGGGTCCAATGGCGCTGGAAAGTCCACCATTCTGCGCACCATCTCTGGTCTGGAGCACGCAAAAAGCGGGTCAATTCTGTTTCAGGGAACAGAATTGACCAAGATGAAGCCCCATAAGATTGTAGAACAGGGCATTGCCCATGTGCCAGAAGGCCGCCGGGTATTTTCGAAGATGTCCGTCACTGAAAACCTGACTATGGGAGCCAATCTGATAAAAGATAGAGCTTTCATAAAAGATGGTCTGGAACGGGTATTTACTATCTTTCCACGACTGAAGGAGCGTGAAAAGCAGCAGGCTGGGACACTTTCTGGAGGTGAGCAGCAGATGCTGGCGTTAGGCCGGGCCTTGATGACCAACGGAAGCCTGTTAATGCTAGACGAGCCTTCCATGGGGCTGGCTCCTATTGTTGTAGAAGATATTTTTCGCGTCATCAGGCAAATTAATGAAACTGGCACTAGCATCTTGCTCATCGAACAGAACGCCTTTTTAGCTCTGAATACGGCCTCCCACGCTTATGTGCTGGAGACGGGGAAAATTACCATGCAAGGTGCCTCTCAGGATTTGCTAGCTGATGAGCGTGTGAAGGCAGCCTATCTGGGTGCCTAAGCATATACAACAAACTGATTTGTAGGAGTGAATGAACGATGCAGTTGTCAAATTTGGCCCAAAATCTGGGTGGATCAGTCATTCGGGAGATGTTCAATGAGGCCTTGAAAATGGAGGATACTATCAGCTTTACAGTTGGCGAGCCGGACTTTATCACTCCGCGCCCCATCATTGAAGAGGCATGCCGATGCTGGGAGTCCGGTATGACTCACTATACCCCGAACAGTGGCGTGTTGGAACTGCGCCAAGCGATTGCGGAGTACCATGCCAATGATCTGAAGCCTGATCCCACAAACCAGATTATGGTGTCCTGCGGTGCCACTGAGGCGATCCAGATGGCTTTGTTCACCTTGGTAAATCCCGGTGATGAAGTCATCGTAATCACACCGGCCTGGCCTAATTATTTTGGACAGATTGGTATGGTGGGCGCCAGAATGATCTGTGTCCCAGCACGTGAGGAAAACGGATTTATCCCAGATCCTGATGACATCAAGGCCGCGATCACACCTAAAACAAAAGCTATCATTCTCAACTCACCCTCTAATCCTACCGGTGCGGTGATTGACAAGGATACTTGCAAAGCCCTGGCTGACCTGCTCCGCGAGCGGGATATCTTTATCATTGCCGATGAGATATACAGCCGGTTAGTTTATGATGATGCGGGCTATACCAGCATTACCTCCTTTGATGGAATCATGGAAAAGACTGTGTACATTAGCGGCTTCTCCAAAATGTTTGCCATGACTGGCTGGCGCCTTGGTTATGCGATCTCCCAGCCTGATATTATCCGTAACATGACTAAACTGCACGAGAACGGCGCTTCCTGTCTGCCGGCCCCCAGCCAGATTGCGGCCGCCTGTGGGCTACGTCAGTGCCAGTCTGAGATTGAGAATATGCGGCAGAGCTATCTTCGCCGCCGTGACCTGATCTGTTCACTGATTGACCAGACACCTGGTCTGTCTATTAAAAAGCCAAAGGGCGCCTTCTATGCCTTTGTCAATGCCAAGGAACTGACAGAGTTCACCGGGATGAATTCCCGTGACTTGTGTATGGATCTACTGAAGAAGACCGGGGTCGTTACTGTCCCTGGATCCGGATTCGGTGACAGTGGGGAAGGATTCATCCGAATTACCTACGCCACCTCTGACGAAAATATTAAGAGGGGCTTTGAGCGCATCCAGGGCTATATTCAGGGCCTGGGATTTTGAATCTAAATCTATGATCAAATGAAGGGCAGGGGCCTTGTCTGGGGACAGGGCCTCTGCCTTTGTTTTGATTCCCTTGAATTTTATTTTGGAAAATGCTATGCTGGAATCAAGAAACTACAATGGAGCGGATAATGAATATGTTAGCCTATACTTTTTTGGAACAAGGAACATTCAAATTGTTGGAGAAAGAGAGACCAGTGATCTTGGATGACCGAGACGCGATCGTGCGGGTCACCTTAGCCAGCATTTGTACCAGTGACCTCCACATCAAGCATGGCTCTGTACCAAGAGCAGTGCCAGGTATTACGGTCGGCCATGAGATGGTGGGCGTAGTAGAGAAGGCTGGTCCTGCTGTATTATCAGTGAAGCCTGGTGACAGGGTCACCGTAAATGTAGAGACTTTCTGTGGGCACTGTTTTTTCTGCCAGCATGGCTGGGTGAATAACTGCATAGACCCAAATGGTGGCTGGGCCTTGGGCTGCCGCATCGATGGCGGGCAGGCAGAATATGTGAGAGTTCCCTATGCGGACCAGAGCTTGGATAAGATCCCTGATTCCGTGACTGACCGTCAGGCCCTTTTTGTAGGTGACATTCTGTCTACAGGTTATTGGGCGGCCCAGATATCAGATATCAGCCCTGATGACACTGTGCTTATCATCGGGGCCGGCCCGACAGGTATATGTACCTTACAGTGTGTTTTGTTAAAAAGTCCAAAACGTGTGATTGTATGTGAGCGGGAAGAACAGCGCCTCCAGTTTCTCCACCGTTACTATCCTCAGGTACTGGCGACCACACCGGAAAAAGCACTGGACTATGTACGGCAAAACAGCGACCATGGCGGTGCGGATGCAGTGCTCGAGGTCGCTGGTGGAGCGGAAACCTTTCGTATGGCCTGGCAGTGTGCCAGACCCAATGGCACTGTGGCAGTAGTGGCGCTGTATGACGGTCCTCAGCAGCTGCCCTTGCCCGAAATGTACGGGAAAAATCTGACCTTCAAGACTGGTGGTGTGGATGGTTGCAGCTGTGCGGAGATATTAAAGCTGATCAAGGAGGGAATGCTGGACACCACGCCGTTAATCACCCATACCTTTCACCTAGAGGAGATCGAGGCGGCCTATGACCTCTTTGAACATCGGCGGGATAACGTGATAAAAGTGGCTATTGAGATGGGGGAGAAGTCCTAATGATCTTATATTTTTCCGGAACTGGAAACAGCCGTTATGCCGCTGAACTTTTGTCAGAGCAGTTGAATGAAGAACTCCTGGATCTAGGAAAACGAATCAAAAGTGGTGAAAAAAGCCCAATTTTTTCTACTGGGCCTTGGGTTTTTGTAAGTCCTACCTATGGTTGGCAACTTCCTCATATCTTTGAGGAATATCTTAGAGCCGTAGAGCTGCTGGGGGCCAAAAGGGCCTATTTTGTCCTGACTTGTGGCAGTGATATTGGCGGCGCAGGGCGATATCTAGCGGAATTATGCCAGGCAAAGGGGCTTATTTACCGAGGAACCCTAGAGGTGGTAATGCCAGAAAATTATATTGCGTTGTTTTCTGTGCCGGAAGAACAGGAGGCAGAGCAGATCATTGAGAGAGCAGTCCCTGTCCTTCAACATGGTGTTAACTGGATCGCCCAGGATAGGGACTTCCCCCAACGTAAAGTAGGGATTGTGGATCGCATCAAAAGTGGCTTAGTCAACCGTGCCTTTTACCGCTTTGTGATAAAGGCAGACCTCTTTTACGCAAAAGACTCCTGTGTTGGGTGTGGAAAATGTGTTGCAAACTGCCCTTTGAATAACGTGAAACTCAATAACCAAATCCCTGTATGGGGAAAGCACTGTACACATTGTATGGCCTGCATCTGCAACTGCCCTGCCCAGGCGATTGAATATGGAAGTCGGAGCAAAAATAAACCCCGATACCGATGTCTGCCCTATAAGAAACAATGATGCTCTGTCTTCCTATAAAAAGGAGATCCCATCCAACCCGATGGGATCTCCCTTTTTGTAGCCTAAAACCACTCGCCTAGCAAGTGGTTCAAAATAGCGATAAGCAAGTTTGCTATATAAATAGGAGTATGGTCTGCCCACTGCACAAAGAGTAGAGAAGGGAGGGCTTCATGTGCGAATGAATAACAGTTTATCATAAGATATGTAACTCAGTAGTGTCATCCGTGAGGAATAAAGGGCTATGCCCGCATAGAGACAACCACCAGCGAAGCTGGTGGTTGTGTTCTTATGGAGCGGTCAGCCAGGCCCCCACCAGAACAGCGGCCAGTTGTTTCTGATAATCTGGATCCAACAGTTGTGCCTCCTCTTCTGGATTCGTTAAAAATCCACACTCCACCAGGACGGCTGGACAACTAATATGATTCATAAGATAGACCGTATCCGGAATTTGCTTTACCGACCGCTCATTTTCTGGCTGGAGTGTCCCCTTGACTACCGCCTGAATATGTTCCGCCAGTTCCTTAGAGCCCTCTGTGGGCGCATAGAATACCTGTGCGCCGTGATAGCGATTATTCGGATAAGTATTCTGATGGATACTAAGCAGAGTGGCGCTTCTTTGTCCCTCAATAGCAGCCACTCTATTTTTTAGATCAGATACCTTCTTTTCACGCAGTGAAACCGCACTGTTGTCGTGGAGGGAAATGTCTTCTTCTCGAAGGACCATGGGAGATACTCCGTAAAAGGCCAAAATATCCCGCATCCTCAATACCACTGCCAGATTAATCTGACTTTCCGGCATACCAGTGAGTGAGACAGCACCCCCATCTTCTCCACCATGCCCGGCATCCAGAATCAGATTGGCCTGGCTATTTACTAAAGAGGAAGATGACGCTATTCTATCCATTCTCCCCATGCATAAGCGCAGCGACCAGTTCAGCAAAAACAATACTGTCACGATAGCCAATCCTAGCAATAACATCCGCCGCCTCATAAGACCACCTCGACCTAACATATGGAGACGGACAAGAGCAATATTCCCTATTTAAAATAAAATTTATTTTGGCCACCAAATCTTGTCTTCCTTGGTAAAGAAATAGAGAAGATAACCAGAAAGCCCAAAAGTTCCATCCTTGACTCCCTTTTTCTCCAGGGACCACGTTACCGGTCAGACCATACACTGGGATGAGGGCCCATCCGCCCCTCAAATCCAACCAAGGAGGGAATCCCTTTGAATCAAGAGATCGGTAGTTCCTGCCCCCTGCAGACTAGCTGCCCTGATAATTATGGTACTCTGCCGTCCTGTGCAGGACTGGCAGTCCCTTACGTCCCATTTCAGCAGGATAGACCCAATAAATATTCCCAAAGTGAGGCTCTGAGCAACGGTACACTCTTTCCAGGCCTCAACCTCCCCTTCCATTTGAAGGTGGAAGGTTCCACTTTGCCCACAAATCCGCTGGTAGAGCTCCAGGCTCTGGAATTCGTCGTACTAGAACTTGGGATTTATCTTGACACCCATCCTGACGATACGGAGGCATTCACCCTTTTCAAGCAGTATGCCGCCATGGAAAAGTCGGCCAAAGCCGCTTACGAAAGCAAATTCGGGCCCCTGACCAAAGCTGCGGCGGCGACTGGAGAGAGATACAACTGGCTCCAGGAGCCCTGGCCTTGGAATTTCCAGCAGAATGAGGTGAAGTAAATGTTTATTTATGAAAAGAAGCTTCAATTTCCAGTAAAAATTGCCACTCCAAATCCTAAGTTGGCCGCTTTTATTATCAGTCAATATGGTGGTCCAGATGGAGAACTAGGTGCCTCTATGCGCTATCTGTCCCAGCGTTATGCCATGCCTTATGCTGAGGCAAAAGGCGTATTGACGGACATCGGCACTGAGGAGCTGGGCCATATGGAGATGGTAGCCGCCATCGTTCACCAACTGACTCGAAACCTCACCGACGAAGATGTGCGAAATAATCCAACCTTTGCTCCTTATTTCGTAGACCACACCACAGGTGTCTATCCTACTGCCGCTTCCGGGTTCCCTTGGAGTGCCGGCTCTATCCAATCTACCGGCGATGTCATTGCCGACTTGACTGAAGACTTGGCGGCCGAGCAAAAGGCCCGCCTCACCTATGATAACATTCTCCGCCTTTCCGATGACCCAGATGTCAACAACGTCATCCGTTTTCTGCGAGAGCGGGAAATTGTCCACTTCCAGCGATTTGGCGAGTGTTTGCGCCTGTGCAAAGAGAAGATGGACGCAAGAAACGTCTACCTTACTAACCCGGCCTTTGACAAAGCACAACCCAGGACTCCTGCTAGAGGTTAAAAAAACAGCCAGGCTCCCCTTTATTAGGGGGCCTGGCTCTTCTCAAAGCTGATAGAAACTGTCCGTACAGATTTACAATAAGGCGAAAACCTGCTAGAATAAAATAAATCAAACTCGGCACCAGAAGGAGCAGGACGATGAAAGCAAAGACTCTCTTTTACTGTACAGAATGCGGGAACGAGATGCCAAAGTGGCAGGGGAAATGTCCTGCCTGCGGCGCATGGAATACGGTGGTAGAGCAACCCACAGAAAAGCCCGTCAAAAAAGCAGGAATTAACCATCCCAGAGGTTCCGCGGCTGGCGTGGCCGTTCACCGTCCCAAACTCATGAAAGATGTGGAGACCACAGATGAGCTGAGATTTTGTACAGGAATGGGAGAGCTGGACCGGGTTCTGGGGGGCGGTGCGGTCAAGGGATCGCTGGTTCTGATAGGCGGTGCTCCTGGCATTGGAAAGTCCACACTTATGTTGCAGATCTGCGATAATCTGTGCCGGTTTGCCACAGTTTTGTATGTATCAGGAGAGGAATCCGAACGGCAGATCAAACTCCGAGCGCAGAGGCTAAACGTGGCAGAGGAGGGGCTTCATCTGCTGGCGGAAACCGATCTGGAGAACATGATTGATTCAGTTCATCATCTCCAGCCTGATGTGCTCATTGTGGATTCTATTCAGACTTTATACCACGGAGATGTGAATGCCGCCCCTGGAAGCGTAAGCCAGGTAAAGGAATGCACACTGGCGTTGATGCAGCTTGCCAAGGGAGAGGGAATTACTGTTTTTGTCATCGGACATGTGAACAAAGAGGGCTTTATTGCCGGGCCTAAGGTGCTGGAGCATATGGTAGACTGTGTCCTTTATTTTGAAGGTGAGAGGCATATGGCCTACCGAATTTTAAGGGCGGCCAAGAACCGCTTTGGCGCGACCAATGAGATTGGTGTTTTTGAGATGGAGGATGGTGGACTGTGTGAAGTGCCAAACCCCTCGGAAACTCTGTTAGCTGGCCGTCCCATGGATGCTCCGGGTACCTGTGTTACCTGTGTTATGGAGGGAGTACGCCCGGTGCTGGCAGAGATCCAGGCCCTAGTGGTGCCCAGCAGCCTAGGAAATCCTAGAAGAGTGAGCAATGGCTTCGAATATAACCGCACCATGTTGTTGCTGGCCGTGCTGGAAAAACGCGGCGGCCTTTTACTGGGAAATTGTGACAGCTATCTAAATGTCATTGGAGGGCTAACATTAGACGAACCAGCGGCAGATTTAGCAGTTGTGTTGGCTATGGCCTCCAGTTTTCGGGACAGACCGGTACCTCATGATCTTGCTGCTATTGGGGAAGTGGGGCTGACCGGAGAACTTCGGGCAGTCAGTGCGTTAGGCCAACGCCTGTCCGAAGTCCAGCGGCTAGGCTTTACAAAATGTCTGATTCCAAAGCGTGTCCAAGGCAAACTAATCGCTCCGGAGGGACTGGAATTGATCCGGGTTTCCAGTATTCGGGAGGCTCTGGCGACGTTGCTGTAAAGCTTTTTTACTTAATGGAACAAAATTAATACAGCTGGAGCTAGAAGTTAACCCGGAGGAGGCGGCTCGGTAGAGAGAACAGTATCCGTCCTTCTGATAAACACAGGAATCAGTGCACACGATCAAGCTCATTCTTTTCACCTCCAGTATCGAGAGTAAGTAGTATGTCCTAGAGTGGAAAAGATATGAGATATGGAGGGATATGAAAAATTGGTTTAGAAGCTTGAAGGATAGTGAGTAAGTTGCTGTTCTAAGGCCGCCAGTCCTGATGATGCCCTGATCAAAAAAGGTATTGTTCAACGGCGTTTTTATCGACCTAAGAAAAAGCGGATAACCTTCCGCCTTCGGCTCCCTCTGGTCGTGTCCTCCATTCTGGATAAATTGAAATGTCCCAGGACATAAAAAAGGGGAGAGGGTCGCCGCCCCTCTCCCGGTCGCTTACATAATTTTCGGTAGTGGAAATTCGATGCTGTCTCCTACTTTGTCCGCCCATTCTAGCAGGGTGTTTACTCCGCTTCGGATTTCGGTTATATTTTCATTGATGGGTTCTAGTTTTTCGTCTAATTTTTTATCGATAATTTTTTCTATGGCCTGTAATAGTTCTTGGTCCGTCATGTCGTGCCCTCCTAGTCTGATATATGGTATCTGTCATTGTACCGGGTCCGGGGGAGTTTGTCAATCTCTCGTTTCCCGCCTCCCATCCTGGTTTTCGTCGGCTTGCCGAACTCGGCGGCGGCGAGTTCGGTTGTTCACATCGTCCATAAATTCCTAATAGGGTCAAGGACGGCCGTAGGCCGCTCGACAAAAAGACTGGCTCCAAAGGGCCAGTTTTTTTGATCCTTGACGCTATTCGGTATTTATGGCCTATCCCGTAGGGATACCTTATGATGAAAATAATGCTTGACTTTCTTCCTTTTTTGTGATTATATTAAGTTAGCTTATCCGGAAGGGAAGGAAAAAAAGTCTGATTCACCTTAAAAGGTAGACTTTTGGTCCAACAATAACCGTCTATTTTGTTGACCGCCTCGGTCCTTTATTTTTTTAAGATAAGAGGTCAACAAAATAATGAGGTTTTGTTGACCTAAACGGAAAGTCTTTCAACGTTATGAAGCTAGAACGAATAATTCGTTCTAGCTTTTTTTGTACCCTTTCGAGGTAAGTAAAAAATAGAAAGGTGGTAAAAGTCATGGGTGAGAAAATCGTGGTCGTGGGTTTTCGTTCTGTCGAATTTACGGATGAAAAGACACACAAGGTGGTCAAGGGGACATCGTTCTATTACACCATGAAGGCTGACGGAGTGGTTGGCAGCCTGGCTGGTAAGATGTTCCTGTCTGACATGAAGCTGTCCGGTCTGGATTATGTCCCTGCTGTTGGGGATGAATGTTTAGTCTATTATGACCGCTATGGCAAGCCTGGTCAGTTTGTGAAGCTGGGTAAGTAAGCCTTGCCTTTTTGCCCTGGCTCTCCAGATCGGGGAGCCGGGGTCAGAACTAACCATAGTCGGAGTGAATGTCGGGATGATATGCACCTTCTGGCGGTGGCTTTCGGTCGGAGCGCAGGCTCCGAATCGGGCCACTTGACCTTATAACAAATTCCGGGAAGGTGCTGGTATATATGGCTTTTTCTGATGTGGTCCGCCCTGACTACTCCGTAAAGTTTTTCCGTCCTGGTTTCTATAAGCTGGTCCACTTCAAGCGTTCCCCTCTGGGCTTTTCCGGTAAGCCGACTGAAAATAAATCTAAGGGTATTGAAAAGCATGAAGCTTCTATCTCTCGTGCCCGCTCTATGGTGTTTCAGTTGGCTATGTGTAACCATTGGGAGTATTTCTTTACAGGTACGCTAAACCCGGAATGGCATGACCGTCATAATTTAGACCGCTTCCGGTCCTCCTTCTCACAATTTGTCCGGGATTGCCGCAAGCGGTATCAATCGGATATCCGGTATCTGTTTGTCTGTGAACAGCACAAGGACGGAGCTTGGCATATGCACGGCCTTGTTTCCGGGATTCCCCAGGACCGCCTATCCCGTTTTGTTCCTGGTATCCATCCCTCTAAGCTGGTCAATGGTGACTTTCTGAATTGGGGAGATTATGCTCAAAAATTCGGCTTTTGTTCGCTGGGTCCTGTCAGAGATGAGATGGGCTGTGCGTTTTATCTGGAGAAGTACATATCGAAGGATATGGACCGCTCTGTGTCTGAGCTTTCCGCTCATACTTATAATTGCTCCCGTGGTCTGCGTCGTGCTGTTCCTTTTGGCTCGATTTATGGGGTTCACAGTGATTTGTCCCGTTACCTGACAGCGGATTATGAGTTTTGCTCCTGTGGCTTTGTCCGTAATGTTACCTGGGACTTTTGGTGCGGTTATTGTGAGGTAGACGGTTATTTGGATTCTGTTTTCCCCTTAGAGGATATTCCCGCTGTCCCAGATCATCCCGCCCCCTGTGCGGAGTGGGAACAGATGGTCTTATTTGGTTTCCCGTCTAGTCAATTTCGCGGGGTAGAGTAAAGGTCAATTCGCCAGGTTCTCACCCTGGAAATGCTGGTTCGATTCCAGCCCCCGCAACCATTTTTTCTAGGAGGTGGTCATGTTGCGCCGTATTGTTTCCCTGGTTTTCGCTCTGTCCATCTCCTTATTTGCGGTCCTGCCTGTGTCGGCGGCTGGTGATGTACCGGAAGTAATAGACGGTTTGCGTATTAACCAGTTTTCTGATTTTTCCTGGGATTCTACTTATCATTACGCTTGTCTTATCGCTTCTAATGAGTATACCCCTTTTCCTGTCCCAAACCCAGGCTATCCTAATTATTCGGTTTCTTCTTCCTCCGAGCAGGAGCTTGTCTTTTCCGCTCCGGTTTCCATGTCTACCAGTAACGAGCCGGATTCTATTGGCCTTGTCTGTTATTCTTTGGTAATTGAGGATAATGTGGGCTATTTTCAACTTGATTTCAACTTTCAGACTTCCGTTGTTTCCTTTGAGTTGTCCGGTACTTTGGCTGGTCAGGCCCGTTTGGTTTCGGATGATGGCTCCGTAGATGTTCTGGCTCCTTGTACGGCGTGTCAGGTCATTGTTGGTGAATCTGTTGTAGATGTTCCTATGGCGGTCGGTCAAGATGGTGTTATTGATTTCAATAACTTTATTTATGATGATGCGTCAGGCGAGGGGTTTACTTCTTTTAGTCTGCGCTTTTTCTGGGCTTCTGTCTATGAAAGTTATGATAAAGACGATTTTTCCGGTACGATGTCGTTGACCTTTACGGGTGATGATTTCGGCGTTCCCTCTGTTGGCGGTGGCGGTGATGGCTCTTATGACCCCTCTGGTTTTATCGAGGATACCGGGGCTTTACAGGAAAATATTGACGATTTGGACAGTATGGAGCAGGAGTTTTTCGGCTCCATGGAGGATAATTTTAACGCTCTGAATATTGATTCCTTCACGGTTCCTGACAGTGTGCTGTCTGGCTTTACCCTGGCTCTGAATGTCTTTTCCTCTGTCTGGACCGCTCTGGGGTCCTATCAGATCCTTTTCACTTTCCCGCTTATGCTCTCTATTGTCCTTCTTATCATCGGTCGTATCTCAAAGTCCGCTGGTCACAAGGATAGCTCCTCTAAAGGTGGTGATTCCTAATGCTGGAAATGGTTTCTAGTATCCTTACTTTCCTGCAAACGGTTGTCGCCCTCGTTATGAATTTTATCAATGGCCTGTTCACCCTCCTGCTCCTGATTCCCCAGGCTGTTGTCTTTGTCACCACCAGCATTGGTTATCTGCCCCCGGTCTTGGTCGTTTTCGCTGTCGCCGGCGTTTCCATCTGTGTTGTCTTTCATATTATCGGGAGGTGATGGAGGTGCAGGATTGGATTAACTGGATTGTCGCTCTCTGTCAGACTTGTGTCCAGTGGCTTTCCAGCATGACTATCCTTGGCGCTCCTGTTCTTGGTATTATCGCTGGTGTCTTTATTATCGGTCTGATTGTCCGGTCCGTCATGTATAGGAGCTAGTTATGAGATTTCGCTTTTTTCTTGCTGGCCTGTGCCTGCTTCTGCCTGTATCTGCTGTGTCAGCTTTTGCGGTTGAGGATAGCGGCTCTGATTCCTCTGCTGTGGTAGAGGAGGATTCTTCCGGGGGTGATTTTATTGTTGATATTCCAGAGTATACCGTTGACGACCCTCTCCCGGTTGAGATTGTCCCGCCTCCTGATGAAGCTCTCCCGGATTTTCCTGACACTGGGCTTTATTCCGATTCTGGCCTTTCTGACATTGGGTCTGACGTTCCTGTTTCTCCTCTGTTTTCTGGGTGCTGGTTTGTTTCCGGAACTGACAGCCGCCTTGGGAGAATTACCATTTATATCCCTTCCGATATAGAAAAGGATTCCTTTGGTCTGGACGCTTCCGGTCGTCTGGTCTATGTTGGCTCTGATTCCTTTACCGCCTATCTCTCCGGTGTGCGTAATAACCGCCTTAGCTTCTCCGCCTGGTCTACCGGGGCTTATTCGGACGGCTCCGGGTCCTATTATGATACTTATGACCTTAGCCTGGTCCCGTCTGATACCAACCTTGTGATTTCCGATTCCCTGAATCCGTCCTATTCTGTTTCTGATCTGTTCCCGTATCTGGTCCTTTTGGTCGGAGGTGTGTTGTTCCTATGCTTTATGAAGCGGTCGTGAGTTTGATAGGGGAGGTCCCCGTTGGTTTTGAGCCCCTTGTATATGTGGCCTGTATCCTGGTCCTGCTCTGGCTCCTTTCCTCGGTATTTTCTATCCTCTGGTCTGTGTTGTCCTGGATAGGGGGGAGGTAGTATGTTTGAAGATTTGTCCGCCTTTGTGGACGCTGTCTTTCAAGGTCTGACCTCCATTTTCAATCTTTATACCGGGTCTGTTCTCTTATCTGGTGTCTTGGCCCTATGGCTGTTCCGTAAGGTCATTAAGATATTCAGAAGTCTGTAAGAAAGGGGGATATGTAATGTCTGCTCTGTTGACCAGCCTGACTACTGTTGGCACCCAGATATTTTCTACGATTGGAGATATCTGTTCTACCATCGTAGGTCAGCCGATTCTGCTTCTGACGGTAGGCTTCATGTTCGTCGGTGGCTGTGTCGGTATCTTTGGCCGTCTGCTTTCCCGTGGGTAAATATTTTTTCTGGTCATTAATGAAAGGATGTGTTTTCTGAGACTGCTACTAACACTATGGCTACTCTGCTGGCTGATCTGGGCGATGTCGCTGGTGATATTTTCACCACCATTGGTATGGTATGCACTACTGTTGTCGATGAGCCTTTGCTCCTGCTTACGGTCGGCTTCCTGTTTGTCGGCGGCTGTGTCGGTATCTTCGGACGTCTGCTCTCCCGTGGCTGATTATAAAAGGCCCCGGCCCGACGGCTTCAGCCGGGCCGGGGCCTTTTTCTATTAGAGAGGTGCTTTTTATGGATACGCTGTCTGATTTTGTCCTTGGCCTTTTTGACCTATGTATGTTCGTCTTTGATAAGACTTCTAATCCTGTTGTCTTTGTTCCCTCTTTTTGTTTGTTCTTCTGTGGCTGTTGGGCTTTATTGATTCGTTTGATTCATCGTAGGTGATTTTATGTATTTGATTGCTTTTTTGGTTTTTGTTGTTTTTCCTCTTTCTTTTTTTGTGTTTCATTTCTTTACTCGAAAATACTTAAATCCCTATAAACTTATTTTTATCTTTGGTAAAAAGGGTAGTGGTAAGTCTACTTTGCTCGCTAAGTATGCTTATGAGTATCGTTCCCGTGGTTGGTCTGTCTACTGTACGGAAGCAATCCCAGGCACAAGAAAAATAGACTATACAGACATTGGCTACAAGCAGTTCCCGGAACGCTCTTGTATTATTGTCGATGAAGTCGGAATGATTTGGGACAACCGTAATTTTAAGAGTTTTAAACCAGAGGTAAGGGATTTTTTCAAGCTCCAGCGCCATTATAAATGCTGTCTGATTCTGGCAAGTCAGACCTTCGATGTAGATAAAAAGATAAGGGACCTTGCCGATGAGATGTATCTGGTAAAGAAGTCCTTTCGGGTATTCTCCTACGCTAAAAGGATTTTACGTCAGACCGTTCTTGTCAAGAGTACCGCCGAGGCCCCCGCTAAGATAGATGAAGATTTGGTTTTTGACAGTCTGTTGCTGTTCTGGGCTGGCAGTCGTAAGCTGTCCTTTATTCCTAAGTGGTCGGCGTGGTTTGACAGTTTTGCCGCTCCCCAGCTCGCCGCCAGTCCTGACGAGGAGATACCGCTCCGGGAGGACCTTATCAAGAAAAGGTACGTTCAGCGGCGTTTTTATCGGCCTAAGAAAAAGCGGATAACCTTCCGCTTTCGGCTCTCCCATTGGTCATTACCTCCATTCTGGATAAATTGAAACATTCCAGGACATAAAAAAGGGGAGAGGGCCGCCGCCCCTCTCCCGGTCGCTTACATAATTTTCGGTAGTGGAAATTCGATGCTTTCTCCTACTTTGTCCGCCCACTCTAGCAAGGTGTTTACTCCGTCCCGGACTTCTGCTAGTTCTTCTTTTATGGGCTGTATTTCTTCTTTGATGATTGCTCTGATAGCTTGTAAATCTTCATTTGTCATGTCGTGCCCTCCTAGTCTGCTATATGGTATCTGTCATTGTACCGGGTCCGGGGGAGTTTGTCAATCTCTCGTTTCCCGCTTCCCATCCTGGTTTTCGTCGGCTTGCCGAACTCGGCGGCGGCGAGTTCGGTTGTTTACATCGTCCATAAATTCCTAATAGTGTCAAGGACGGCCGAAGGCCGCTTGACAAAAAAACTGGCTCCAAAGAGCCAGTTTTTTTTGATCCTTGACGCTATTCGGTATTTATGGCCTATCCCGTAGGGATACCTTATAAAAATAATGCTTGACTTTCTTCCTTTTTTGTGATTATATTAAGTCAGCTTACCCGGAAGGGGAGTATGGATGTTCGCTCTAGTTTTGCTGGACCTTCCTCTTTAGGTCCAACAATAACCGTCTATTTTGTTGACCTCCTCGGTCCTTTATTTTTTTAAGATAAGAGGTCAACAAAATAAAAATTTTGTTGACCTAAAAGGAGGGGAATCGGTAGTTTAACCGGAAACTATGGATTATCGAACTGAAGCTCCCGCACTAATCAGAGATTTTCTTGTCTATCATGAAACTATCCAAGGACATTCCAGTCGCACAATAGATGAATATTTTCTGGATCTGCGTAGTTTCTTTCGCTATATTAAACAGAAAAAAGATCTTATATCTAAGGATGTTCCGTTTGACAGTATCATGATTGATGATGTCGACCTATCTCTGGTCCACAGCATCACATTAAGCGATGTCTATGATTTTATGAGTTTTCTCTCCCAAGATCGCTCACTTACAGCTACGTCAAGGGCTCGAAAAGTCGCTACAATCCGCTCCTTTTATAAATACTTGACTAATAAGGCCAAGCTGTTAAGAGAAAATCCTGTGCAAGATTTGGACTCGCCTAGGCTACGCAAATCACTCCCAAGATATCTGAATCTTGATGAAAGCATAGAACTTCTGGATTCAGTGGATGGAAAAAACTCTAGTCGTGATTATTGTATTCTTACTTTGTTCCTAAACTGTGGATTACGTATTTCTGAGTTGGTAGGCTTAAATGTAACAGATGTTCGAGGCGATCAACTGCGTGTTTTGGGAAAAGGAAATAAAGAGCGGATGCTCTATTTGAATGAAGCTTGTCAACAGGCGCTTCAGGATTGGATAACTGAGCGAAGCATGTTGACGTTAGTCGATCAAAAGGCGTTATTTGTCACGTTGCAAAATAGGCGTCGGATATCCAGAGCGGCAGTCCATAAACTGGTCAAAAAGCATCTATTAGCTGCAGGGCTGGACAGTAGCCAGTATTCAGCGCATAAACTGCGCCATACAGCGGCTACCCTTATGCTTCAAAACGGTGTAGATGTACGTACCCTCCAGGAAGTTTTGGGGCACGATAATCTCAATACTACCCAGATTTATACCCATGTAGATAGTGATGATCTTCGTACCGCAGCCAGGGCCAATCCCCTTGGCCGAGTATCTCGAACGAAGACGAAAAATCAAAAGAAAGAGGTTTGATACATGTTCGCTGCCTGCTTTATTCTGACCATGCTCCCCCCTATCCTTATTCTGTGTGTGGGAATCATATGGAAAGTATCCCCGCCCAAAATGGACAGCAAGGGGTTGGCCTACCGTACAGCGTTGTCTACACGCAGTGAAGAAACTTGGAGCTTTGCACATCGCCATTGCTCAAAGCTCTGGATTCGTCTTGGCATCGTACTTGGGTTGGTGACCGCTCTGCTGATGTGGTTTTTTCGGGACCAGTATCTCAATTTTATTTTGTGGCTTCTGGCCGGTCAGATGGTATTTTTTTGTTTGTCCGCCTTTCTAGTAGATCTGCTGTTAAAAAATGGATTTGATGAACATGGAAACAAACTAATATAAAAAAGACCTCCAAGTTTTTTCTTGGAGGCCTTTTTATTATTTAATGTGATACAGTCGGGCGTTTGGCTTCCAAAATACCTGGGATGATGGAACACAGAGAGCCAACGACAATTAAAAGGATACCAAGCAGCATATTTCCCGGGATATCTTCCCTATGGAGCCACCAAGCCAGTATCGGTGACAGAGCGGGCTTAAAAAAGTATACTAGGGAAACTACACTAGCTGGCTGATATTCCATAGCCAAAAAGTAGGAGCAGAACCCGATACCTGCTACACCGGCAGAAACATAGAGCACATAGGGGAGATTTTCTATGGTATAACCGGCCAGGATAGGAATGTTGGCGAAATTTGGCAGACCAGCCGAGGTGATCGCCGCCGCCACAGCCGGAATGTGAGATAGGACGATAAAAAGAAGTACGATGAGGCTTCCAAATAGGAAACTAAAGCAGGTCACGACCACACCGCCATACTCAGCACACTTCCGCTTTCCCATAACCCCGTACAGAGAAAACAACAGGGTAGATAGCAACGCCAACGATACCCCCAACATATTCAGGTTGCTGTGGAATGGATTGATGATCGCCAGAGTCCCGATGATTTCAAAAATAAGGGCTGCCACATGACGTTTTTTAATGGGCTCATGGAGCAGAAAGAAGGCCAGGAAGGTCACGAATACCGGATTACAACTGAAGAGGACCGCAGTGACCGAGGAACTGGTATACTCGACAGCTAGATGGAGAATTGTCATGCTCAGAGATATCCCAGTGAACCCTAAAAGGGCAAAATAAGCCAGAGTTTTCGTATCAAGCCTCTTTTTCCTCTTTCGAAGTGTATGCAGGGCCAAAGGTAATAGGAAGAGAAAGCCAATAACAAAACGAGCAAAGGTCAACTGGACAGGGTTCAGTTCTCCAGCAATAAATTTCAATACCACCTCAAAGGAGCTGAACATGACTACCGCAATAGCAATATACAGATATCCTGTTTTCACAAATAACGCCTCCCCTCTCGATAGAATAATTATACCATATGCTAAAGAAAATGGAACTGCACAATAGTAAAAAACTAATAATGAAAGAAGGGCCCCCAAATAGTATTGAGGGCCTTTAAATCATCAAAGTATTATTTCAGAAGTGCTGAAAAATCATCCTCTGTCAAGATCTGGATTCCTAGCTCCTGTGCTTTGCGCAGTTTTGATCCGGCGGACTCCCCTGCTACTACATAGGTGGTCTTTTTAGATACAGAACTGGCGGCCTTTCCACCTCTTGCCTCGATCAATTCAGTGGCCTCATCCCGGGTAAAGCGTTCCAGCGCCCCTGTCAAAACAAAAATCATACCAGCGAAGCGCTGGTCATCTCCCCAATCAGTTGCCGTCATATTGACGCCTGCCTCCCGCAGACGAGAGATCAAATGCCGGCTTTGAGGGCTGGACATCCACTCCAACAAGCTGTGTGCTGTAATCTCTCCAATATCATCAATGGCGGTGAGCTCCTCTAACGTAGCCGTTTCCAAAGCATCTAGGGTCTTGAAGTGGGCAGCCAATACTTTTCCGGCCTTCTGGCCCACCTGACGGATACCAAAGGCGTAGATCAGTCGGGACAGGTCCTGGGATTTAGAGTTCTCAATCGCTGAAATAAGATTTTGAGCTGATTTTTTACCCATCCGGTCCAGCTTTGCGATATCTTCCTCACGAAGAAAGTAGAGATCACCTGGGGTCTTGACTAGGCCGGCCCCAACAAGGTTCTCCACCACTGCGATACCCATACCATCGATATCCATGGCATCCCGGCTGGCAAAATGGGCTAGATTGCGAAGCAGCTGCGCTGGACATTCGGATCCAGTACAACGGATATGGGCCCCGTCCTCATCTCGTTCCACCGGAGCCCCGCACACCGGACAGACAGATGGCAAAAAGTAGGGGCGTGTTCCTTCCGGACGCTGCTCCATAACGACAGACAGAACCTCTGGTATGATCTCCCCTGCTTTCCGAACCAGAACTGTGTCGCCAATGCGAATATCCTTTTCCGAAATAAAATCCTGATTATGCAGAGTCGCGCTGGTCACCGTAGTACCGGCGAGCCGGACCGGCTCCAGTACTGCTTTGGGTGTCAGTACCCCAGTTCGCCCTACCTGGACTAAAATATCCGTCACTTTGGAGGGCTTGACTTCAGGCGGGTACTTATAGGCAGCGGCCCAGCGGGGAAATTTTGCGGTGGAACCTAGGCGTTCTCTATCTGACAGGCTATTTACCTTTACGACCGCTCCGTCAATATCGAACTGGAAGGAATCACGGTTCTCTCCGATCTCTGCGATATGGTCCATCACCTGTTCCATCTGTTGACAGCTGTAATGCGGAATCACCTTGAAGTTATTGCGTTTCAAGTATTCCAGTGTCTCCAGATGTGTGGACAGAGCGGCCCCCTCAATCCACTGGATGTTAAATACTAGTATGTCAAGCCTCCGAGATGCGGCAATTTTGGGGTCTAACTGGCGGAGCGAGCCAGCGGCGGCATTTCTTGGATTGGCAAAAAGAGGCTCTCCCCTGCGCTCACGTTCCTCATTGAGCGCATGAAAAACCTGTTTAGGCATGAATACCTCACCGCGGACAATCAGGTGAGCCGGCATATCCGGCAGACGCATAGGGATAGAGCGGATCGTCCTCAAATTTTCTGTGACATCCTCCCCTACCCGGCCATCTCCCCGTGTTGCCCCACGGACAAAGAGACCATTTTCATATTCCAGCGCGACAGAAAGTCCATCCACCTTAGGCTCCACTACATAATGGGCATCCGGAACCACCCCTCGAACCCGGCTGTCAAAAGCCTTTAGTTCTTCAAAATCAAAAACATCCTGGAGCGACTCCAGAGGGACCCGGTGCTCTACTTGAGAAAACGCCTCTAGTGCCTTCCCCCCCACCCTCTGGGTGGGGGAGTCAGGAGTTATTGCCTCTGGGTGGACTGCCTCCAGCTCCTCAAGACGGCGCAATTTGTGGTCATATTCATAGTCAGACATGGTTGGCGCATCATAAACATAATACTCTAAACCGGCCTGTATCAGCTCATGGCGTAGTAGCTCGAGCTCCTTCAATTCATCCATATCCAGGTAACTCCTTTGTGGTGCACTGAAATTTAATGGTCAGCTGTGGCAGCAGGGTATTTATCATCCAGAAGATCCAGAATCCCACGAGAGTGCCCGCAGTATTGAGGATTACATCATCCACATCGCTACTGCGCCCAATGAAAAACTGGACAAATTCAATAAAAACAGAAGTGCAAAGACCAACCAGAGCGGATTTCCACCACCGCCAGCCCCGCCACAGCAGAGCAGGGAAAAAACCAATAGGGCAGAAGATACCGATATTCGCGACCATTAAAAACATGACCCATGGTCCGCGAAAGGCCCGAATGATCTCTTGAAAGGGGGTAAGCTGTAAAGTATCCCACTGGATCTGCCAATCGACAGGCGGAAATAGAGGCTCCATTCCATGCAGGACCCAGTACCATCGATTCAAGCTCCAGAAATTAGCAGGAAAAAGAGTTACAGAGGCCAATCCAGCGCAAAACATGACAAAAAGGAGCAGAACAGCCTCTCTCCCGCTGCTGCTTGACAGCCCAAGACTGGCCAGTCTTCTTTTGCGGGACGGCAGGAACAGAAGAAATCCGAATACTCCGATCAGCATACAGGGAAGCATCTGCAGACCGTAATCCAAGATATTACCCCAATACCATTGTATTGTTTCCCAAAGACTCATCTGTAAAACTCCATTTAATGGCCTGATATCCCATCCAAGCTGAGATAGGTGTTGGGTACCTGTCCTACGATCACTGTTTCCGCGACACAAAGCTCTGTATCCAGCGGCACTTCTATGGCGCTGCCTGCCAGCAGGACTGTGGCGGGAATGGAGAGATGAAGCCAGATCCGGTGACGAGTCTGGTTGACTCCCGCCTCCGAAAATTCGCTCTCAAACTCCGCTTGGATAGTTCCTACGGACATAGCCCTGACATGAAGCGAGGGTCCAGCCGCCCAGAGTAGCTCAGAATCAAAGAGGCTCCCTATTGGGATCTGAATGGTTGAAACATCGATACCATCTAATTCTTCTAGGATTTGATTAACCAGATATGCCCTGAGCTGGTTCATAGATGCCATATCCGTGGAAAGTGAGGTAATCGCGCCGCTTTCCTCACGCTGTATCGTAACTAGATCGCCATATCCCAGTTGGCGCTGTGCCAGATCTTCTACAACAGATCGCTCGATCAGGCCTGTCAATTGATTTTGAATCTGGGTAGTAGCCGCCGCCGCTATAACGGGCTTTATCCTGGACTCCAAGAAACTGATGATTGAGAAAGATAGGAGCAAAGCGACGCCAAGTGTGACCAGCCAACGCGGGACGTGAACTGGAAATGAATAAGACCGTCCCACTCCCCTGCCGGCCGATCTATAAAATAGGCCGCCGTGTATTTTTCGGTATAATTCACGCCGTAAAGGACCCATGACCATATCCTCACCCCCATAGGGAGAAGATATGTAATTTCCGGCTTGGCCTATTCCCTGGGAACCGGCTGATCTGAGCCAAGGAGCTCTTGGACGGCCAGCAGGATCCCCAGTCTGCCTGACTCGAAGGTCAGGCCGCCCTGGAGATACACCGTATAGGGCGGACGCATGGGGGCATCAGCGGACAGTTCGATGGAGGCTCCCTGAATAAAGGCGCCAGCAGCCATAATGACTTGGCTGTCATAACCGGGCATATCCCAGGGTTCCGGGGTCACATAGGAGTCCACAGGCGCGCCGAACTGGATGCCCTTACAAAATTTTTTAAGGGCTTCCGGTTCCCGCATATGAATCATTTGGATGATATCGTGACGGACGGCACTGGAGTGTGGCTCTGTTTCATAGCCCAGCAGTTCCATTACTTTTGCGCCAAAAACAGCCGTTTTAACAGCCTGAGCCACGGTGTGAGGGGCCAAAAACAGTCCCTGGTAAAGCAGACGGTTCTGGCCCAGAGTACAGCCGCACTCCCCACCGATTCCTGGAACTGTAAGCCGTTGGGCCGCCCCCTCTACCAGATCGCGGCGGCCAGCGATATAGCCTCCAGTGGGTGCCAGTCCGCCGCCGGGATTTTTAATCAGGGAGCCTACTACTAGGTCGGCCCCTACATGGGTCGGCTCCAGAGTTTCTACAAATTCACCATAGCAGTTGTCCACCAAAATGGCGGCATTGGGATTCGCCCTTTTGATGATAGCACACATCTCTCCAATCTCCGCCACAGAGAGGGAGGCTCGAGTAGAATACCCTTTTGATCGCTGGATCAGCACCGCTTTTACCTTGGGATTGGCCGCCATCCGGGCAATCCCCTCCAAGTCTGGGGCATCGTCTACCAGCTCCACTTGACGATATTCCACGCCGTAGTCCTTTAGAGATCCATGACCCTTTTCCGCTGTACCTATGACACCTAAAAGGGTATCATAGGGGGCCCCGACAGCGGAAACCAGCACATCGCCAGACTTCAGAGCGCCAAAAAGAGCGGAGGCGATGGCATGGGTACCGTTGACGAACTGTATCCGGACAAGAGCGGCCTCTGTGCCAAAAAGATCGGCATAGATCTCATCCAGCTTGTCCCGGCCAAGGTCATCATAGCCGTAGCCGGTGGTGCCGGCAAAATAGCTATCCGCCACCCGGTGGTCTTGAAAGGCAGCCAGCACCCGCTGGGTATTTTCCTGGGCTATGGTATCGATGCGGGAAAATTCATCAACCAGCTCCCTCTGGGCCTGATCACCCAGGGCACGCACTTTATCGCTTAACTGTAAAGGCATTTTATTTGTCAGTCCAATCTTTTTGTCTCTTGTTATACATTCAACGCAGTCTGGGCGAAGGCTTCCACCAGTTTTATGCAGGCTTCCGCATCTCCAAGGTCGGCCATCTCAACAGGGGTATGGATATACCGACAGGGCACAGAGATCCCTCCGGTTTTTACCCCCAGGCGGGTGGTATGAATGGCGCCAGCGTCAGTACCGCCGCCGCGCATAATATCCCTTTGGACAGAGATCCCCTGTACCTGCGCGAGTCCCTCCAGCTTCGCTACAATTTCTGGGTGGCAAATGATAGAGGAGTCCATTACTTTGACAGCCGCTCCCTGGCCCAACTGAACCGTGCCTGACCGCTCCGAGCCAGGGGTGTCATCTACATCAGTGACATCTACGGCAATGGCCCAGTCCGGATCAATAGCCCAGGCGGCGGTCTTAGCGCCCCGCAGCCCTACCTCTTCCTGGGAGGTAAAAACGAAGTACAGGTCGTTAACACTGGCCTGGATACGCTCCAGCACAGCTAGCAGGACTGCGCAGGAGATGCGGTTATCCAAATAGGGCGAGATTACGCTGCTGCCCTGAAGAAAGCAGGGGGTGTCATAGACTGCCGTATCTCCCACCTGGACCAGTTTTTTCGCCTGCTCCTCGTCCCTGGCTCCGATATCAATATAACACTCATCTAGCTTCAGCTTGCCAAAATCGGCTTTTTCCTCTGGTACGACCACGCCCCGGACACCGTTTTTGAAACGAATGGGGGTATAGACAGCCTCCTTGGGGCTGATCCCCCCCAGTTTCCCCATTCGGAGGAATCCCTCCTTCTCGATGTGAGTTACGATAAAACCGATGGAGTCCATATGGGCGGCAAGCATTACCTTCGAGCCGGGTCCCTTCCGGTGAACGATGAGATTTCCCATGGTATCCCAGGCCACCTCATCGGCCATGGGAGAAGCCAATTCGGAGAGGATATTCCTAATATCGGCCTCATCCCCAGAGGGGCCGTGGGCAGAGCTTAACGTCTGTATCAATTCAAACAGTTCCATATGAATTACCTATTGTCCTCCCATCAAAGCTGTGCCGCCTGATCGGCCAGAAACAGTCGGGTCAGCTTCCACATATTTTCAAAGTCGGCCAAACTGCCGACCGTGGCCGGCGCATGAAGGTAGCGTACCGCGGCGGACAGAGCGGCTACCCGGACACCGGATCTGGATCGCTGAATGGTGCGGGCGTCGTTGCCTCCGGCAATATATTCCTTGGTCTGCCAGGGAATCCCGTGCTCCTCCGCCAAGCGGCGCAGATTCTCAAAAAGGTCCCGGTCATAGATGGTAGCGCCGTCCATATAGGAGATTACAGGCCCCTTGCCTGGGGCACATACTCGGCGCGCTCCCCCTACCCCAGGCAGATCGGCAGCGGTCGTGGTTTCCAGCACCAGCGCCACCTCCGGCGACACCGAGAAGGCAGTCCCAAAGGCTCCACGGGTGCCTACCTCCTCCTGGGCAGTGAAGGCAAAAGTCACATCCAGGGGCAGATCCTCCTTCAACAGCTCCAGCATAATCGCACAGCCAATCCGGTCATCAATGGCCTTGGCCTTCAAGAAGCCCTGTCCAAACTCCTGGGGGGGGCCAACAAAGGAGCCGTAGGTGCCAGGCGGGACCAGCTTTTCTGCCTCTTCCCTATCCTTCGCTCCGATATCAATATAGAGGGCGTCGGTCTTTGGGACCTTCTCCTCCTCCTCCCTGCTCACCAGGTGGATAGCCTTTAGTCCAATCAGTCCAGGAATCTCATTTTCGCCCAGGACCACCGGCTTACCAATGGCCACACGGCGGTCGACACCACCAACAAAATCAAATTTTAGAAAGCCTTCCTCCGTAATCCTTGTAACAATCACGCCCACCTCATCCATGTGGGCGGCGAGAAGGAGCTTATTTCCGGTAGACTTCTTTCCACGCTTAAAAACGATCAGATTTCCTAGTGCGTCGCTGCGCAGGGAGTCGGCATATGGCTGTGCCTGTGTCTGGATAAAGTTTCGGACCGGGTCCTCTGCCCCAGAAACGCCGTTGAGTCGGCACAGTTCCTTCAGTAGCTCAAGCATAGCTGGGGACCTCCCTCCCAATACCCCGAATAAAGGCGGCCAGAAGCTCGGCCATCGCTTCTAGATCCCGGCAGTTGACAGTTTCCACTGGGGTATGCATATACCGCAGTGGTAGGGATAGGACGGCGGTAGCCACACCTTCCCGGCTCACCTGGAGGGGCCATCCGTTGGTACCGCTGTGACCAGCCATGACTTCCAGCTGGAAGTCTATATCCAGCTCCCGCGCCTTGTCCCGCAGCCTCTGGGACATCCAGCGGGCACAGTTTGGGCCAAGCCCAATGACAGGGCCCCCTCCTAGCCGGAATGTCTTATCTTTAGAGGCATCCGGGCTGTCTCCGTGTGTCACGTCCACTGCCACACACAGATCAGGGATGATGCCATAAGCGGCGGTAATAGCTCCGGTACTATGCGTTTCCTCCTGGGTGGAGCCTACTACATATAAGTCCACATCCAGATCTTCTCCCGCCAGACGCTGGACAGTGTCCAGCAAAATTGCAAAACAGGCCCGGTCATCCAGTGATTTTCCGCATATCAGATCCTCCCCCAGTGGCACACAGCTGGTGTGATATACGGCTGGCGTGCCAACGGGGACCAGTTTTTTGGCATCTTCCTTACTCTGTCCGATGTCGATAAACAGTTCCTGAATGGGCTGGGACTTGTCCATGTCCTCTCTACTCTGCACATGGGGCGGCAGGCAGGCTACCACACCCAGCATGGGAGGATCGGTGAGAATGGTGACTTCCCGGTCTGGAAGCATCCGAGGATCTACACCGCCCAAGGATGCAAAACGGAGGAAACCGTCCTCATGTCCGGTAATGATAAAACCGATCTCATCTAAGTGGGCATCCAGTACAAGTCTAGGTGCATTTTCTTTTCCACACCGCCGGACGCCTACTACACTGCCCATTTTTTGGATCTGTACTGCGTCCATCCAGGGGGCCAGAAGCTGGGCGGTAGCCTCCGCTACCGCCCGCTCAAAGCCGCTAGGGCCCGCTAGGGCACACAGCTGCGGCAAAATGATTCTATAATCCAAGCCTATTCCTCCGCATCAGAGCGCGTTGACAAGCTCTTTAAATATGCGTCCGCGCTCCATAAAATTTTTAAATCGGTCAAACGCGGCACAGGCGGGAGATAGAACCACCACATCACCCGCGACTGCGGCCCCCTGAGCCGCAGCCACAGCGGCGGACAAATCCTCGGTTTCAATCAGTTTTAGCCCGCTGTCCCTGTAGCCCTCCGCTTCTTCCACAGCCTTTCGTATGGCAGGGGCGGTATCACCCGTCAAAATCAACGTTTTTACCTTCTTTATAATCTCCACGCCTAGCTGCGTAAAGGGGACTCCCTTATCATATCCTCCCGCGATCAAAATGAGCTTTTGATTGAAGGAATCCAGGCAGGCCATGGTGCGGGTAGGGCTGGTACCGATAGAATCATTGTAATACTTTACGCCATCCAATTCACGGACCAACTCAATACGATGTTCGACACCGGTGAATCGCTGTGCCACGGCACGAACCTTTTTGTCTGGCACTAAGCCATCCACAGCCGCAATGGCCGCCATATAATTTTCGATATTGTGGACACCAGGAATTTGGATGTCAGCCAGGGGGAGCACCTCACGGCTGCCGATTTCATTGGTCAGCCAGATAGCGCCATCCCGGAGATAGACACCTTCTTCCAAACTCTGCTTTCTACTAAACAGCATGACGGCGGCCGGGGCCTGTTTGGACAGGGCACGTGTAATATCGTTATCGTAGTTGAATATTGCACGGTCACCCGGCTCCTGGTACCGGAAAATATTAATCTTAGCGGCGGTATATTCCTCCATGGTGTGATGATAGTCCAGATGGTTGGGGGAAAGATTGGTAAAGACCGCCACATTGGGGCTCTGCCCCATAGACATCAGCTGAAAAGAGGACAGCTCGACCACGACCATATCCTCCGGGGTCATACCGGCGACATCCGGGAGAAGTGGTTTGCCGATATTACCCCCCACATAGACATTATACCCAGCTTCTTTTAGAAACTCACTGATCAGCGTTGTGGTCGTGGTCTTTCCGTCGCTGCCAGTGACACCGATGATCTTACAGGGACACAGCTGAAAAAAGAGCTCCATTTCAGAGGTAACGATGCTCCCCCTCTCAGCCGCCTCCCGCAGTTCAGGGGTGTTGGGACTGAGGCCGGGCGTTCGGAAAATAAGGTCGAACCGCGCCAACCGATCCAGATAAGCAGGTCCCAGATGAAGTTTAGCCCCCAGGCTCTCCAATTCCGCGGCCTGCTCCTCCACCCGTTCCCGGGGTGCCTTATCACAGACCGTGACCTTCAGACCAGCCCGAAGGAACATTCGAATCAGAGGGGTATTGCTGACTCCCATACCAATGACAGCGATGGAATAGCCATGGAGGGACTCAAGATATTCAGTAATGGTGGACACTGAAACGTCCTCCTTCCAAGTTTTTCTTTCCCAGCACTTTATATTAACATACCGGGTAAAAAAATTCAATCGAAACTGTGAGCGGCTCCATATGCTTGGAAGTTTCCAGTCCAGGAAACCATTTGACATACACTCCGTTTTCCTGTATGATAGACCAGTCAAGCAGGCTGGACAGCCGCGCGGATGGGGCGAAAGGCCCATCTGTGAGGAAAGTCCGGGCTCCACAGGGCAAGGATAACGGGTAACACCCGCCGGGGGCGACCCTAGGAAAAGTGCAACAGAGATATACCGCCTCGTTCTCCTTGAACGGGGTAAGGGTGGAAAGGTGAGGTAAGAGCTCACCCGATGGCGTGGAAGCGCCCATCGCTGTAAACTCTATCCGGAGCAACGCCGTGGAGGGACAACAGGCTGGCCCGGCCGTTCCATGGAGGCGGCTTGAGTGCGTCGGCAACGACGCATCGAGATAGATGGCTGTCTTAAAAGACAGAACCCGGCTTACAGGCCTGCTTGCGATACAGCGTTCCAGTCAGAGGGCAGGGACGCTGTATTTTTTATTTTCTATCAGAATTCCTCTTTGTGTTCCTGGTCGGAACTGAGAATAATAGTATGAATACTATAAGAAATACCCAGAAACATGAAATAGCTGAAGGCAACTTTGGCTGTTATATGATTCTTTTTTACATTCAAGGATTATTTAATGATGAAATGTAACATCACAGAATTTTTTGCGTCCATATGGATGAACAGTATTTTATTGGCCTTGAATGAACAGATAATACCCAGCCAATCTAAAAAAATGATTTGATTGATATTCTTACATAAAACCTATCAATGAATCAATGTACATTCATTTTTGAATTAGACTTTGGGACCAAGAAATCAGGAGTTTATTTTATGGAAATTTCATCTTCTGTTACAAAGTATGATATCTATACTGGCACCAGTCAGTTCTGCATTATCATCTATGACGAGTAACAAAAAAGGGCCCTGGAGCGGTTTTGCGCTCCAAGGCCCTTATCTTATGAGAAGAATCAGTCCTGGTCCCAGTTGTGATACACAGCCTGGACATCATCATTTTCCTCCAGGAGATCGATCAGCTTCTCCATATTTTTGATATCGTCCTCAGCGGTGAGCTTGACATAGTTCTGGGGGACCATCTGGACTCCAGCCTCCAAGAAGACATAGCCTTTCTTCTCCAGAGTTTCGGTCACAGCGGCGAAGGCATCGGGATCAGTATAGACCTCAAATACCTCGTCGTCAGCCTGCATATCGTCGGCGCCGGCCTCCAGAGCATCCATCATAACAGTATCCTCGTCTAGGTCTTCCGACTCGATGACAATGACACCCTTGCGGTCAAAGGACCAGGATACACAACCAGTGGCGCCCAAGCCCTTGCCATACTTGTCCAGCAGGTGGCGGACCTCAGGGGCGGTGCGGTTGCGGTTGTCGGTCAGCGCCTCGATGATCACGGCGACGCCATTGGGGCCGTAGCCCTCATAGGTCACGTTCTCAAAGCTGTCGGTATTGCCGGAGCCCAGCGCCTTGTCGATGGTCCGCTTGATATTATCGTTGGGCATATTGGCCGCCTTGGCCTTGGCAATGACGGTGGCCAGACGGGAGTTGTTGGCGGGATCACCGCTGCCCCCGGTCTTGACTGCTACGATCATTTCACGGGCAATCTTGGTAAAAATTTGGGAGCGCTTGGCGTCGGCCGCACCCTTGGTCTTCTGTATATTGTGCCACTTGGAATGTCCGGACATGGTAATATCGTTCCCTTCTTGTGTAATGAGCGCAAATATTATATCACTCTTTATAGGCCTTGACAAGCTGTTTTCTCAGGAGATCGTCCAATCTATATAGATTACAGAAATTGCACCGTCAATTTCTTTCGGAAATGGTAAGAAGTGTGCCACGCAACAACTCTGCAAAATAAGAAAGCGAACTATTCAAACCAGATCCTGCCCGTTCAATTGCTTGGGACAAAAGAACGCCAAAAATTATAATAGAAATGGATAAAGTGATCATACCTAAAAGAAATACCCAATTTTTCATTGTTTAACCTCCTTTGGTACAATTGCTTTCAAAGTTCGCAATACTTTCCATAGACAATATAGGTGTAATTGAAGTCAGGAGATCCCAAGGCCTTTCGGATACAATGCCAGCGTCACTGGACCTGACTCCGGTCTTTGTCAGGCACCATGATACGCAGATGCCAACCCTCACCACATTTGCCCTTCTCGTCAAACACTTCGATGTCAAACCACATCTTCCGGCGCTCGATTTCCCGGAGGGTGGCGGTAGCCCACACCTTCATCCCAACGGGTGTAGGGGCCAAATGCTTGACGTGCGCTTCCGCGCCTACGGTGGTCATCCCATCGTCCAAAAATTCACGGGCCAATTCCAGAGCGGCCCCTTCCATCAGGGCCAGCATATTGGGGGTGGAAAGGATCTTGGCGCCGGCGGTTCCGATGCGCTTGGCGGTCATATCGTCTGTGACTGTCCAGGTCAGTGTATGCTGCTTCTTCTCCTCCATGGGTATTCTCCTCCTGTGTATTGTGCCCCTTCAGCGGAAGGGAGTTCCATCTTTGTCCAGTACCTCTCGGCGGTGGAAGGTAACCATGTCTGGCCGGAATTGAGGATATTCCTGGCAAAAGGCGCTGTGGATAAGTTCGGGGTTCAGGCCGGGATTCTGGGCTGACAGTACCGCATCTAGCGTCATAGTGTCGCTCTGACATTCCAGATTCCAGCCGCGGATCAAAGGAATGAGATCCACTTCTGTATATCCCTTTTTGGCTTTGTTAGATTTCTTTTGCATAATCAAACTGTCGCGGCCCAGCAGCTCCCGCATGGCAGACTCTGTCTCCTGGGGACGGCCTGCCGGATATTCCATATTCATGATGTAGTTGACATAGGCCAACTCCTTGAGTTTTCGCTGTGCTGGATAGCACTGATGGACCACGATCCCCTCCGGCATGGCGGCGGTCAATCTGCCCGGCACCTCTTCCCTGCCGGTCCCCTCCATCAGTCCAAACTCCAGTATTTCACACTGGCTGGAGTAGCCCACCGAGAGGGGCAGCGCAATGGAAACAAAGGGATGTGGATTAAACCCTTCTGTATGCTTGATCGGGATCTTGGCGCGAGCGAAAGCACGCTGAAAGGTGCGCATCAGATCCAGATGAGAGATATATTTGGCTCTCCCTGTCTTGGAAAATAGCAGGCGGTCAGCCACAGGTCCTACCTCCTGTCAGCATTTTGTTGGCCCCACAGGCCGAGCAGCGTGACCGGCAGTCTGGAGTGGTGACAGACTGGTAGCAAAGCTCCCGCTCCCGCCACAGGAATTCCCGACTGACCCCGACGCTTGGTACTGCCCAGGGGAATAGCTCGTCCTTTTCCCGGACCCGGTGGGCATAGAAGTCCCCATCCAGCCCACAGGCGGACAGAGCGTCCATCCATCGCTGGTAATCGAAATATTCGCTCCAGGCGTCAAATTTGGCTCCATGCTCCCAGGCCCATTCCAATACATCGGCTAAACGGCGGTCTCCCCTGGAGAAAATGGCCTCCAGATAGCTGGTCTGGGGGTCGTGCCAGTTGTAAGTGATCGACTTGTCCCGCTTCAGCGCATCCCGCAACAAATCCACCCGGCGCTGGTACTCCTCTACCGGGATTTGGGCCTCCCACTGGAAGGCGGTGTGCGGCTTTGGAACGAACCAGGAGGTGGATACCGTGATTCGTACTCCACGGGCCTTGTTTGGAGTGCACTCCCGCCAGGTAAAATAGACCTTACGGGCTAGGTCGGCGATGCCCAGGACATCCTCATCTGTTTCTGTGGGCAGTCCCAGCATAAAATACAGCTTTACTCCACTCCAACCGCCGGAAAAGGCGGTGCGGCAGGACTGGAGAAGGTCCTCCTCCCGGAGATTTTTGTTGATGGCGTCTCTTAGGCGCTGGGTCCCAGCCTCCGGAGCGAAAGTCAATCCGCCCTTTCGGACCCGCTGGAGCCGCTCCATCAGATTCATGGAGAAGGTATCCGCCCGCAGGGAGGGCAGAGACAGGCCAATATCCCGTGGGGCGCAGTAATCCAGCAGGTCATCACACAACTGCAGCAGACAGGGATAATCCGTGGAGGACAGGCTGGACAGTGTCATCTCCTGATAGCCGGAGTCCTCGCAGGCTTCCTTCCCATATCTGGCCAGCAGTTCTGGGCTGCGGCTTCGGACAGGGCGATAGGCATATCCAGCCTGGCAGAAGCGGCAGCCCCGGATACATCCCCGAAACAGCTCCAGCATCACCCGGTCGTGGACGATCTCGGTGGAGGGAATGATGGTCTTTACTGGGAAATAGGCTTTGTCCATGTCCTGGATGATCCGTTTTGTCACGGTGGCGGGGGCGCCCTCCTTTGGAGTGATGGCTGCCACCCGTCCGTCCTCATGGTAAGTTACCTCATAAAGCGAGGGGACATAGATACCAGGGATACGAGCCGCTTCCTGCAGAAGCTCCTCTTTAGACCATCCTTCCTCCTGGGCCCTTTGGTACAGGTCTATGTACTCCAGGGTGACCTCCTCCCCTTCGCCAAGGACGAAGAAGTCAATAAAAGGGGCCAACGGTTCAGGATTATAACAGCAGGTGCCACCAGCTACCACAAGCGGAGTAAGACCTTTCCGGTCCGCGGATCGGAGCGGCAGTCCCGCCAGATCCAACATATTCAAAACATTGGAGTAGGCCATCTCATACCCAAGAGAAAAGCCGATGATATGAAAGTCTGCGATGGGATCCCCGCTCTCCAGCCCATAGAGGAGCAGTCCCTCCCGGCGCATTTCCTCTTCCATATCGCCCCAGGGGGCATAGCAGCGCTCGCACCACACATCGGGCCTCTGATTCATGACGCCATATAAAATGCGGCATCCCAAATTGGACATCCCAATCTCATAGGTATCCGGAAAACAAAGTGCGAAACGAGTGGTCACAGAACACTTCTCTTTGACCACTGCGTTATACTCGCCGCCAGTATAGCGGGCGGGCTTTTGTACTTTTGGTAAGATATGCTCTAGTGTGCGATTCATATTGATCCTCCAGTTGAAACGCCTAGGAGCGAATCAATATGATTTTACCTTTTTCTTATCTATAAGGCAAGCCCTATTTCCCCTCTTTTTTCCTTTGGAAAAAACAGCCAGCAGCCACAGCCCAACAGATAACAGGGTGATATTTCCGTTTTTCCAGGCCAGCAGCGCCCCCGCCAGAAGCAGCGAGCCTACCAGACATCCGTCCAGCAAGGCTCCAATTTGCTCTGCCACATTCAGGCCACAAAAGACAGCCAGCAATCCATGTAAAAAACGGCCGCCGTCCAGCCTCCCGACCGGCAAAAGATTAAAACAGCCTAGAGCCAGATTCAACCCGGCGAAAAGTGTTCCCCAGCTCCAGCGGCAACAGAGGACAGCCAGCAGCAGATTCACGCCCGGTCCCGCTAGAGCCGCCACCATCTCCTGGCCATATCCCATCGGCCTACACAGTACCATTTCCGCTCCAACAGCTGTAAGGCGGATTAGCTTGATATCTCCACTCAACAGCCGTATCGACAGGAGATGCCCCAGCTCATGGAAACAGCAGGCCAACACGCACAGCGGGACCAGCCCCTGCCGGTCCAGGTAGTTGAGCCACGCCAACATGAGGAAAAAGGGCGCTGTTACTTCCAACTTTCCAATGCGCATTAGTTTTCCAGGACCTGGATATAGTAAATTGGATCCAGATGAGTTTTATTGAATTTAAGTTCCAAATGCAGGTGTGGCCCAGTGGCGGCACCGGATGAGCCCACCTCCGCAATCTTCTCCCCCACAGCCACAGACTGTCCCTTACTGACACAGACCTTGTTACAATGAGCATAGAATGATTTGACGCCATTTCCATGGTCCAGTTGGAGATAGAGCCCATAGGAGTCGTCTTGGCCGACATACTCCACCGTGCCGGTGGCAAAGGCGCTGATCGGATCGCCTGTCTGTCCACCAATATCCACGCCGCCGTGAAACTGATACACACCATTAATAGGGTGGTCCCGGTATCCATAGACAGAATTTAAATGGCCAAGAACAGGGGTGACTGTTTCGAGATCTCCCAGTGAGAGCTTATCCATGGTATAATTATTGGGCAGTTCCTTCCCACTATAATCAGATTTGAGGAGCAGCGTACCCGCGGCCGGCACCACGGCTGGCTCCTCCACTGCCGCTGGCTGCTCCGACTGTTCCACAGGCTCCGTATCAAAGGAAATATCCAGCTTTGGGAGATTGGAGGAAAATAGGTTCTGGGTCAATTCCTCCGGATCCTGTCTGCCCCCTGTCAGGAGCACAATCTTTGATTGGGAGGAATCATACAAATTTCCTGCCTGCTGTGGATCTACGTCGGAACTAGAAGAACCGCCGAATACTTCTACGCAAAATTCACCAAGTTGGTCCAGCAGCGTGCCTTCCCCCCCAATCGTGGCACCAAGTTTGGAAAAAGCAGCTTTAAAATCGATATTATAGGTGATAAGCTGAACGATATCGTCCCGCACCTGAAGCAGTTTGGCTGGGAAAATTCCCTTCCCTAAAAATACGGTTAGGAATAGGACGACACAGACCAACAGCTGACGTAGACGTGTCCTCTCCTGGCTGCTGGATCCTCTACTATGCCGGCCTGCTCCGGTAGGTGAGAAATGGATATTTTTTCGGGCAGTGTGTGCGGCGCGATACATCCTGGCCCCTCCCTTTTCAGATATCGGTGATAGGTCAGTCTATTCTGAAGCGGTTTTGGATATTACACTTGACATCTTTGATGAAAGATTTTATAATATAGCAGTTAGAACTCCGGGTGTGGCGAAGCTTGGTATCGCGCTTGGTTCGGGTCCAAGAGACCGTGGGTTCAAATCCCGCCACTCGGACCATGCGGAGTGTCCTTATAGGATCTGAGTATCCTACAAAGGACACTCCGCATTTTTATTGTCAAAATTGGGGCAGCGCCGTTTCATCGAACAGCAGCCGATCCCGGATGCACAGGAGCTTTACCTTATGCCGGGTGAGCAGGTCAATGTAGCTTTGGGTCATCCCCCACTCCCGGCCTATCCGGGTCAGGCTATGGACTATCACCACATCCACTTTGCCAGCGACAACGGCCTCGGTCACTTTCTGGAGCGCCGGGCGGTCTAATGTGAGCCCGCTGCCGTATTCGTCCGCAGCGTCGATGATGGTATATCCCGCCTGCTTTGCGTAGAGCTGGAGCAGAAACCGCTGGTGTTCCAATGCGAAAGAATCGTCATGGGCGACACGGCAATAGAGAAATGCTCTCATATCTCACACCACCTTTACACCGCCGGGGCGTAGCTTAATGCTACGCCTTTTCTCGTTTCCAGCAGAAT
>CDZJ01015244.1_pt1 | contig 129656 bp, 148 predicted proteins | sample 557391 | NCBI WGS metagenome assembly CDZJ01 (sample SAMEA3182111, study PRJEB8094) | gut metagenome | biome: human; feature: gut; material: Stool; isolation source: human stools | place: Canada | collected 2013-05-07 | reverse complement strand
ATACCGCAGAAAATAGGAGGAATACGATATGTTGCAGCTGGCGTTGACAATTATCATTTTTCTGATTATTGTCATTCCGGTTGGACGGTATATGTATCATATCGCCACATGGAACCACACCTTGGCCGATCCGGTCTTTGACCGTCTGGACGGCGTTATTTACAAAATTGGCGGCGTAAATCCCCATCAGGGCATGAACTGGAAACAGTACGCCTTGGCTCTGGTGGGGACCAACGCGGTCATGGTGGCCATCGGCTACCTGATCCTGCGTATTCAGAGCGTCGGGATCTTCAACCCCAACAACATTGGCAACATGGAGCCGACTCTGGCGTTCAACACCATCATCAGCTTCATGACCAACACGAATCTACAGCATTACTCCGGCGAGTCCGGACTGAGTTACTTAAGCCAGATGCTGGTCATCATCTTTATGATGTTCGTCTCTGCCGCCAGCGGCTACGCCGCTTGCATCGCGTTTATCCGCGGGCTGACCGGCAAGACCAAAGATGATGTGGGCAACTTTTTTGCCGACCTGACCCGCATCACCACCCGTCTGTTGCTGCCGTTCTCCATTGTGGGCGGCCTGTTGCTGGTGTGGCAGGGCGTGCCCCAGAACTTTGATTCCAACGTCGTGTTGAATACTCTGGAGGGCACCTTCCAAACCATCGCCATGGGCCCCATCGCCGCCCTTGAGATCATCAAGCACTTGGGCACCAACGGCGGCGGCTTCCTGGGTGCCAACTCCTCCACTCCATTGGAGAACCCCACCATTATTTCCGACCTGATTGAGCTGTACTCCATGATGCTCTTCCCCGGCGCCTGCGTCATCACCTTCGGCAAGATGGTCCGCGGCCGCAGGAAGAAAGATGACAAGGACGACGATGATAAGAATTCGCCTAAGGGCGGCGCTTCTGGCGGTCAGTTGTCTACCACATCTTCCGCTGGCACATCTCATGGTCCCCGCCTGAACGACCACAGCCTGACCGCTGCCATCTACGGCTGGGAGGGCCGCACGATTTTCCTGGCTATGGGCATCATCTTCCTGGTTGGTCTGAGCGTCTGCTATTGGGCCGAGCTTCAGGGCAACCCGGCGCTGGCCAAGATTGGCCTGAGCCAGTCCATGGGCAGCATGGAGGGCAAGGAAGTGCGCTTCGGCATCGCGCAGTCCGCCATGTTCACCACAACTACCACCTCGTTTACCACAGGCACCGTCAACAATATGCACGATACCTTGACCCCTCTGGGCGGCATGATCCCCCTGCTGCACATGATGCTCAACGTGGTCTTTGGCGGCAAGGGTGTTGGACTGATGAATATGATTATGTACGCCATCTTGGCGGTGTTCATCTGTGGGCTGATGATCGGCCGCACGCCCGAGTACCTGGGTAAGAAGATCGAGGGCCGGGAGATGAAACTCACCGCGCTGTGCATTATCATCCATCCCTTCCTGATCCTGTTCTTCTCCGCCCTGGCGGTTTCCACCTCCGGAGGTCTGGAGGGGATCACCAACCCAGGCTTCCACGGCCTGAGCCAGGTGCTGTATGAATATTCCTCTTCCGCGGCCAACAACGGTTCCGGCTTTGAGGGCCTGGCAGACAACACCTACTTCTGGAACATCACCGCAGGCTTGGCCATGTTCTTCGGCCGGTATCTCTCCATCGTCATTCAGCTGGCCATCGCCGGCTCCCTGATGCGCAAGCGGTTCGTCAACGAGACCGTCGGGACCCTGCGTACGGATACTCTGTCCTTCGCTGTGATCCTGGTGTTCGTAGTCTATATCTTCGCAGCGCTGACCTTCTTCCCCGCGCTGGCACTTGGCCCCATCGCAGAGCATCTGACCCTGTGGGCCTAAGGAGGGCGTTTCCATATGAGTAAGAAACAAAACAAGAAATTTATCACCCCGGAGATTCTCCGGGGGGCGGTGAAGGGCGCGTTTGTCAAGCTCAATCCCCGCTATATGATGAAAAACCCCGTTATGTTCGTGGTGGAGATTGGCTTCTTCATTACCCTGCTGCTCTCCTTCTTCCCCGGCCTGTTCGGGGATGTGGACGCGGCCTCCCTACGGATTTATGATATCATTGTGTGCGTCATTCTCTTTATCACCGTTCTGTTTGCCAACTTCGCCGAAGCCGTGGCCGAGGGCCGCGGCAAGGCCCAGGCGGCCAGTCTGAAAAAGACGCAGAAGGACACCGAGGCTCACCTGCTCCATGAGGACGGCAACGAGAGCATCGTCCGTTCCAGCGAGCTGAAGAAGGGCGACGTGGTCATGGTGGTGGCTGGCGAAGTCATCCCCGGTGACGGCGAGGTCATCGAGGGTATCGCCTCGGTGGATGAGTCCGCCATCACCGGCGAGTCTGCCCCTGTGGTCCGGGAGAGTGGCGGCGACTTCTGCTCAGTCACCGGCGGCACTACCGTGGTGTCCGACTGGCTGAAAATCCGCATTACATCTGAGCCGGGAAACAGCTTTTTGGACCGGATGATCGCTCTGGTAGAGGGTGCCTCCCGCAAAAAGACCCCCAATGAGATTGCGCTGAACACCCTGCTGGTATCTCTGACCATCATTTTCCTGATTGTGGTGGTGACCATGTACCCCTTCGCTGTGTACAGCGGTGTGCAGATCCCTGTTTCCACCCTGATTGCCCTGCTGGTATGCCTGATCCCCACCACGATTGGCGGCCTGCTGTCCGCCATCGGCATTGCGGGTATGGACCGGGTCACCCGCTTTAACGTTATCGCTATGAGCGGTAAGGCGGTAGAGGCCTGCGGCGACGTGGACACCATGATTCTGGATAAGACCGGCACCATCACCTTCGGCAACCGTCTGGCGGCCGACTTCTTCCCGGTGGAGGGGGCCAACCGCAGCGACCTGATCCGCTGCGCCGCCCTCACCAGCCTCCACGACGAGACCCCCGAGGGCAAGTCCACGCTGGAGCTGGCCCGCCGGCTGGGTGACAGCAGTGAGGAGACCACAGGCTCTGTATTCATCGAATTCACTGCCCAGACCCGCATGAGCGGCGTGGATCTGCCCGACGGCACTAAGATCCGCAAGGGCGCCAGCGACGCCATCGAGCAGTATGTAAAGGAAAACGGCGGCAGGATTCCTGCTGACCTGCACACCCATGTGGAGGAGGTCTCCTCCCTGGGCGGCACCCCCCTTGTGGTGTGTGAAAACAATAAGATCTTGGGTGTCATCTATCTGAAGGATACAGTAAAGCCCGGCATGGTGGAGCGATTCCAGCGGCTGCGCGCCATCGGCATCAAGACGATCATGTGTACCGGCGACAACCCCCTGACGGCAGCTACCATCGCCAAGGAGGCCGGCGTGGACGGCTTTGTCGCAGAGTGCAAGCCGGAGGACAAGATCGCCCTGATCAAAAAGGAACAGGCTGAAGGCAAGATCGTAGCCATGACTGGTGACGGCACCAACGACGCCCCCGCTCTGGCCCAGGCTAATGTGGGTCTGGCCATGAACTCTGGCACCACCGCCGCCAAGGAGGCGGCCAACATGGTGGACCTGGACAGCGACCCCACCAAGATCCTGGAGGTGGTGGAGATCGGCAAGCAGCTGCTGATTACCCGCGGCTCTCTGACCACCTTCTCCATCGCCAACGACATCGCAAAGTACTTCGCTATCATCCCCGCCATGTTCCAGTTGGCTATCCCTGAGCTGAACGTGCTGAACATCATGGGGCTGGCCAGCAACTACAGCGCCATTCTCTCCGCCCTGATCTTTAACGCCATCATCATCCCCTGCCTGATCCCCCTGGCCATGAAGGGCGTCAAGTACCGCCCCATGTCCTCTGGAAGAATGCTGGGCCGGAACATGATGATCTACGGCGTGGGCGGTGTGATTGCCCCCTTTATCGGCATTAAGGTCATCGATATGATTATCGCTCCGCTGCTGACTATGATTGGCTTTGGAATCTAAGGAGGGACCTGAACTATGAACGAGACAAAATATGGTATGGGCCACAATATCCGTCAGGCCTTCCTGGTTACGGTGGCGCTGCTGGTGCTGTGCGGCCTGGTGTTCCCGGTGCTTCTCAGCGGCCTGTCCGCCTTGATTTTCCCCAGCCAGGCCCAGGGCACTCTGGTAATGGCGGACGGCGTGGCAGTAGGCGCCAAGAATGTGGGGCAGGAGTTCACTGAGGACTACTTCATGTGGAGCCGCCCCTCCGCCTATCACTACAACACCTACTACGAGGAGGATACCGACGGCGACGGCCAGGTAGAGCAGTATTACAACGACGGCTCCGCGTTTGCCGGCCTGAGCTCCGGCTCCAACAACTACGCCCCCTCCAACCCCGCCCTTGCCGAGCGTGTGGAGGCCGACATTGCGGCCTTTCTGGAGAAAAACCCTGGTGTCAGCCGCGAGGACATCCCCACTGATCTGATGACCGCCTCCGGCTCCGGCCTGGATCCCCACATCTCTCCCGCCTCTGCCGATGTTCAGGTCCCCCGCATTGTAGAGGCCTCTGGCCTCAGCGATGAGCAGGTCCGTCAGATAATCGCCGACAATACGCAGGACAAAACACTGGGCGTATTCGGCGAGGAGACTGTCAATGTGTTGGGCGTCAACCTGGACATTGCCCTGGCCATGGGCCTGGTGAGCGAGGTCAACCACTGAGCGCCTTTCTTCAGAGAGGATAGACTGGTATGGAAGTTCACTTTGAAAAAATGGCTGAACGCCGATTTGCACCGCAGACCATGGCCACCGACGAGAGTCCAGCCATGCTGGTAATTTGCCTGATTCGGTCCCTGAAAAACTGGTTCGGGCAGTCCAGCAGGACTCAAACAGATGGCAGCCAACTGCAATTCGGTTATGAGCTGCTGGATCTCCCGGTTCAGGAATTTGCGGAGACCTTCGGCCCGTTGATCTATGAGATCCAGCGGGTGTGGCCGGTCCAGGCCTTTGGCCTGGGCAGCCAGGATGAACTGGTCGGGCTGTCCTTTCCCAACGATGGCAAATCGGCTGTTGTCCGGCAGCACAGTATCTCTGGCCTCTGGTACAATGAGCTCCGGGACCTGTATCTTTGCATTCAGTTCCCGGAGCCTCAGACAGCGGAGTGTATGTCCCGGCTGCTGAACGCGGCGGAATATGATATGGAGGCTGTGGCGCTGGAGTGGAAGTACGCCGACTTCTTGGAGCAGCAGAAGCTGTGCCGGATCGATCACACACTTTCCTTTTGTTATGTAATCTTGCAGGAGGCGGAGGATCAGAGCCGGACCGGCGTGTATCTGTCCGCTTTGACGGCCCAGCAGAAATGTCAATTGTGGCGCACATTTTTGGAGAAGGGGCTGCCGCAGCCTGAATTTGAATGGCTCCGCAATGCTTTGCTTCAGGGCGATATTCCAAACTGGATCGAGTGGCATCTCGCGCTCTATCGCGTTCTCGAGGAGCTTGGTATTCGATTCCTGTGCCGGGATGGGCAGTTTGTACTGCTGGATCGGCAGGGAAAGAAGCTCTACTTTGGCATAGACCACGGTAATTCCGCAGCACAGGTATTGATGAAGGTGCTCTTCCCCCTCAGGCGTTGAGCGGCTCCCTTCCGCTCTCGTTGATATAGTCGGCGGCCAGTCTGAATTCATTCGGCTGGCCGCCGACCTCTTATTGTACCCTTAATGCCACAAAAGGTTTCTTTTCCCCACTTTTAACTCCACGGGATTATGATAGGGCCTGCAAGGAGGGATTGCTATGATGTCCGCAATGAAAAAACGTCTGCACCATTTTAATGCTTGGTTTGATGCGTCTTTGGAACAGTTTATGCTCCAACACAAATTGCTGGGCTTTCTGACGGTTTTTATTGGGATGCCTCTTTTTATATTGGCTGCGGTATTTATTTGTACAATTGGTATCGTCCTACCGATGGCATGGATTTTTGGAGTGATGTAACACAATGGCGATGGCCTTAATATTCCTTTAATGCCAAGGCAGATATGCTAACGCTTCATTAAGACTAAGTGTGGATAATATTGCTTAAGAAGATATAAAGGCATATTAAGAGGGTTAAGGCTTATGTGGCAAATTTTCCATAAAAATAACACATCGCCGTTTCAAATTATTATCATAGGATTCTCCCTCGTAATCCTGCTTGGAAGCCTAATGCTAATGCTTCCCATCTCGACTCAGTCTGGTACCACCACTTCGTTCTTGGACTCCCTGTTCACTGCGACCTCCGCTGTCTGTGTGACAGGACTGGTGATCCATGATACGGCGACCTACTGGTCAGAGTTTGGGCAGTTTATCATCATTTTGTTGATTCAAATCGGCGGATTAGGAGTTGTGACCGTGGCGGGCGCGTTCTCCATCCTCTCTGGCCGCAAGATCGGGCTTATACAGCGGAGCACCATGCAGGAAGCTATTGCGGCGCCTAAAGTGGGTGGAGTCGTGCGTCTGACGGGGTTCATCCTCAAAACAGCCCTGGTGGCGGAGATGGTAGGGGCGGCTGTGATGCTTCCTACGTTCTGGAGGGAGTTTGGTCTGGTAAAGGGGGTTTGGTATGCTCTGTTCCATTCCATTTCTGCCTTCTGCAACGCTGGATTTGATTTGATGGGCATTAAAGCCCCCTTTTCTTCCTTAACGGATTACTCGGACAATCCAGTGATTTCCCTGACTATCCCGTTGCTCATTATTATCGGGGGTATTGGCTTCTTAACCTGGGACGATATCAGGACAAACCATCTACATATTTCTCGATACCGAATGCAAAGCAAGGTGATTTTGACTGTCACTTGTGGACTGATCTTAATTCCCAGTATCTACTTTTACTTCTTTGAGTTTGCACAAGCCCCTCTGAAAGAACGGCTGCTTCTATCTTTCTTTCAAGCGGTTACGCCCCGGACTGCCGGATTTAATACGGCGGATTTGAATGCGATGAGTGAAAGCGGCCAGTCCATTATAACAGTTCTTATGCTTGTTGGCGGCTCCCCCGGCTCCACCGCCGGCGGCATGAAAATCACTACCTTAGCCGTTCTGCTGGCCAATGCCATGGCAGTTTTTCGACGCAGTGAGTTTCCTCACTTCTTTAACCGCAGAATTGCCAGGGAAACTGTATCTCAGGCAGCGACGGTTTTCATGATGTATCTTACGCTGCCCCTGGCGGGCGGGTTGATCATCAGCCGGCTAGAGGAGCAGCCCATTCTGGACTGCCTGTTCGAAACGGCTTCCGCTATCGGAACAGTAGGCCTTTCTCTGGGGCTGACCCCGCAGCTGCAGACCGCTTCCCACCTGATTTTGATTGTATTGATGTTTTTCGGGCGGGTAGGCGGGCTCACTCTGATTTTTGCTACCCTGTCCAATACACAACACTCCAGCGCCAGGCTCCCGCAGGAGCACATCACAGTAGGATGAATCTGTAAATAAAAGAGGACGAAACAATGAAAACAATTCTGCTGATTGGTTTGGGCCGCTTCGGTCGACATGTCGCAATCAAGCTGCATGAGTTGAACCATCAAGTGATGGTAGTGGATCAAAATGAAGATCGGGTAAACGCGATACTGCCCTATGTGACCAACGCCCAGATTGGGGACAGCACCAATGAGGAATTTCTTGCGTCCCTTGGGGTGTGTAACTTTGATGTGTGCATCGTGGCCATTGGGGATAACTTTCAGAGTTCTTTGGAGACCACATCCCTTCTGAAAGAATTAGGGGCAGTAAAGGTAGTGGCTCGGGCTACACGCGACATTCAGGCCAAATTTCTGCTTCGCAATGGGGCGGATGACGTGGTCTACCCCGAAAAACAAATGGCGATTCAGACCGCAATTCGGTATAGCTCAGACAATATATCGGATTATATCGACTTAGGTGATAACCACGCTATGTTTGAAATCGGCGTCCCCAAGAGCTGGGTCGGGAAAACGATCGGACAGTTGGACGTACGTAAGCGGTATCATGTGAGCATCATGGCGATTAAGCAAAATGGAAAGTTCTCCATGACGGTCATAACCCCAGAAACGTGTCTGCCGGCAAACTGCACCATGCTGATTTTGGGTACGCACAAGGATATTCAAAAGTGTTTCCATATATAGGACAGCTTCCTTGCGGGAAAGGATGAATTTGTGATGGAAGGTGTGGTTTTATTTGGCGGATTTCTGGCGCTTGTACTGTTTGGCTATTTCCTGGCAGGAAAGCTGGACTGTTTTCTGGACAGCGTCCAGCCTTCCACACAAGCGAAGGGGGACTCCTGTTCTTTAAAGATTGCCATATCAAATCCCTGTGCTTTGGCGCCGGTTGCAAGAGCCCTAAAGGAACTGCAGGGGCAGTATCCGGATATAGAAATCAAGATGTACATGGGGAAAGAATGGGAAATTATGAGAGATCTTGAGTCCGGAGTTACCGACATAGCAGTAGTTTCCGCTGAAGCGGAAGACAGCGGCCAGACCCACAGTGCCTGCTTTATATGCTGCCCCCAGCCGCTTTCCGTCGATGGCATGACACTGATGCCCGCAGATACGGAAAATCAGCGGCAAAAGCTTCTTTGGAAAGACATCCAATCTCCCATCCCCATTCAAAAACTTGTCCAGCGGCTTTGCGGAAGAAGTGACTGAAATGTGTTATAATAAGGCCGTTGGAGGTGATTGTATGGAGCAACAAACTGCAGTAAGGATAGAAAAGGGCCGAGGCGCTCTGACGATTTTTGCAAGCTACTTCTCAGGCACTGGGAAGACCTTTCGAATGCTGGAGGCCGCAACACAAGTCCATCGGGCGGGCGGTGATGTGGTTATCGGGTTGCTCTCCTGCAGCCAGTGGCCCCAGACACAGGCTATGGCGGAACCATTTGAGTCTATGCCCCAGCGGGCAGTTACAGCGGGCGATGACGTAATCTATGAGATCGACCTGGATGCTTGTCTAAAGCGAAGACCACAGATTCTTCTGATTGATGATCTATCCCATGTGAATGCCGAAGGCTCTCGCCACAAGAACCGCTATCGGGACATTGAAGAGTTGTTGAAAGCCGGCATCGATGTCTACACCACCGTGGATATTCAGCATATCGAGAGTATCCAGGAAACGGTTTTTGAAATCTTTGGGGCACCGGAGAGTGAGCGGATTCCAGACTGCGTATTTGACCAGGCGTCGCATGTGGAATTCATAGATATGGAACCGGAGCAGCTGCAGAATCGTTTGAAACAGGGGTGCGGCGCCCGAATACCATCAGCCGGCTGCACCTTATCCCAACTGAACGCTCTCCGGGAGCTTGGACTGCGCCGGTGTGCAGACCGTTCGGCCCTCTATGCCTCGACCCAGCCCGCCCAAAGTCAGGCGCTATACCGTATGCAGGAGCACATTCTGGTGTGCCTCTCTTCTGCGCCATCCAATGCGCAGGTCATCCGCACCGCGGCCCGTATGGCGGGCGCATTCCGGTGCGGCTTTACTGCCCTGTTCGTAGAAACCAGCAAGTTTCAGTGGATGCCGCAGTCGGATCGGGAGCGTCTGCGCGATAATCTGAAACTGGCGCAGAAGCTGGGAGCATCCATTGAAACAGTATACGGTGATGATATTGCCTACCAGATTGCGGAGTATTCTAGACTGTCCGGCATTACAAAGATCGTATTGGGCCGCGATATGATACCACATCGGTACATTTTTCGAAAAGCGTCGCTCACAGAACAGTTGATCGAACTTGCTCCGGATTTTGACATCCACATCATCCCGGATAACAGAAGATCAAACAGATTCACTTCCCGCTATCGGGAGGTTCTGCATACTCCCTCAGTTTCTCTGATCGATTTGGCGAAAAGCATACTGATTTTGGCGCTGGCCACCATCATCGGGTTCCTGTTTCACTGCCTGGGACTGAATGAAACTAACATTATTACAGTCTATATTTTGGGAGTTATGCTGACCTCGGTATTTACCAAAAACTCCGTATACAGTCTCATTAACTCGATCGCGGGTGTGTTGGCCTTCAACTTTTTTTTCACGGAGCCAAGGTTTTCCCTAAATGTACACAGCAACGACTATCCGGTCACGTTTGTCGTGATGTTTGTGGTTTCGTTTCTTACTAGCTCCCTGGCTGCCAAGCTCAAATCCCTGGCCAAGCACTCTGCGCAGATGGCTTGGCGGACAAAGATTTTGCTTGAAACCAGCCAAGATTTGCAAAAAGCGGGAAGCCAAACGGAGATTCTTTCTATCATTGCGGATCAGCTGCTGAAGATTTTGCAGCGGGATATCGTCGTCTACTGTGTAAAGGATGAGAAGCTCCAGGAGCCGGAGATTCTTTTGGCAGAGGAGTCTGACCTCAAAGCGCAGTACACCACGGACCAGGAAAAACAGGTGGCCCAGTGGGTCTTGACCAATAACAAGCGGGCCGGTGCTGGTACAGAAACTTTTTCCGATGCTCGATGCACTTACCTGTCGGTACGGGCCGGTGAGCATATATATGGAGTCGTGGGGGTTGCGGCAGCGGGCAAGGGGTTGGAGACCTCCGAAAACAGCATCCTCCTCTCTGTATTGGAGGAGTGCGCCCTGGCAATGGAAAATCAGCGGCATCTGGAGGAAAAGGAGGCCGCTGCGGTCTTGGCTAAAAACGAACAGCTCAGGGCCAATTTGCTGCGCTCCATCTCCCATGACCTGCGTACTCCGCTCACCTCCATTTCTGGGAACGCCAGCAATCTTCTCTCCAACGGAGATATGTTTGATGCTAAGACCAGACAGCAGATGTATACAGATATCTATGACGACTCAATATGGCTGATTAATTTAGTGGAAAATCTGTTATCTGTCAGCCGGCTGGATGGGGGCAGGATGAACCTGCATATTTCCACCGAGCTGGTAGATGATGTGGTGTCTGAGGCCCTGCGGCACATCAACCGTAAAAGTGTGGACTACCATCTGCACACGCAGGGTGACGACTACTTGTTGGCTCAGATGGATGCCCGCCTGATTGTCCAGGTCGTGATTAATCTGGTGGATAACGCCATCAAATACACACCGCCCGGTTCAGACATTGATATCAGCTGGAAACGGCAGGGGAAATATGTCCTGATCACTGTGGCCGACAATGGACCGGGAATCTCTGACGAAGCGAAACCTCATATTTTTGATATGTTTTACAGTGCATCCAACCAAATTGTGGACAGCCGCCGCAGTATGGGGTTAGGCTTGGCACTGTGCAAGTCAATTGTTAACGCCCATGGCGGTGAGATCACAGTTTCGGATCAGTTACCTCATGGGGCTATGTTTACATTTTCTATACCAGCCAGGGAGGTAGATCTGCATGAATAAACCATTGATTTTAGTAGTTGAGGACGATGTGGCAGTCCGAAACTTGATTACCACAACGCTGCGTGCCCATGATTATCGTTTCCTGACTGCGGCGAACGGAGAATCCGCAGTCTTGGAGGCCAGTTCCCATAACCCGGAGATTGTCCTGCTGGACTTGGGGCTGCCGGATATGGACGGCGTCGAAGTGATCCGCCGCATCCGCTCTTGGTCGAATCTGCCCATTATTGTCCTCAGTGCCCGAAGTGAAGATACAGACAAGATCGGCGCACTGGACGCCGGCGCGGACGATTATTTGACCAAACCGTTCTCCGTTGAGGAGCTGCTGGCCCGTCTGCGTGTGACTCAGCGGCGCTTGGCCACTTTGCAGACCGGCATGCTGACTTCTGGCGCTGTTTTCACCAATGGGAAGTTGAAGGTGGACTATGCTGCCGGCTGTGCCTTTCTGGATGGCCAGGAACTGCACTTGACGCCCAGTGAGTACAAGCTGTTATGCCTGCTTTGCAAAAATCTGGGCAAGGTGCTGACTCACACCTTTATTACCCAACAGATTTGGGGACGAAGCTGGGAAAATGATGTGGCTTCTCTGCGCGTATTTATGGCGACTTTGCGCAAGAAGTTAGAAAAAGAACCGGGCTCTCCTCAATATATCCAAACTCACATTGGGGTAGGGTACCGTATGCTGAAAGTAGAATAATTTTGAGCGGAAGCAAGAACGACTGTACAGCAAAGTGTTTTATACTTTTCATTCCTCGCGGCCTTCATGTTTACTATCCAGAAACAGATGTAAAGATGCAGAAAAGTTTACTTTATAGGTAAACGAAGCGCATTGTATGCCTTGCATACAATGCGCTTTTTTGAGTCAATCTGCCGATATAAACATTTACTTTTCACAGGTTCCTAAACAGTTCGAGTTTCACACAGGATGTTGGCGGCTCTTCCACCTTAAACTTGCTTCTGGCCCCGGCCAGCGCCGGGGAGAACAGCCCTCTTATCGCTAAATATAGACCTATTTGCGGATTTATATCATCCTTGTTTGGATGGTATATTCAAACATACCCTTTCCATCCCTGCCTATCTGGCAGTTGTCTCGGTATATCCCTCCGTTTAGGCAGTATGTACTGGACATAAAAAGTCCCAGCCGCTCTAAAAGGCCGGCCGGGACTTTTTTCACATCAGCTTGACTGTGTAGTAGACCAGCAGGGCAAACAGCCAAGCTACCATCAGAAAGATCAGGTAGTAGGCCACGAAGGAACCCAGCGCCATAGCTGCCGCCAGTGCCAGCAGACTGGCCAGGCAACTGACCAGCACCACAGGGTAAGAGGCGTTCTTGCTCAGGAACTGGAGCTCCCTCTCGCCATATTTGACCGTGCCTCCGCTCTTTTTCAGCCACAGCGCGGCTGCGGTCACTGCCAGGATACCCACAAAGACCAGGCCCGATTCCAGTGTCAATGCGCCTCCAAAGCGGACACACCACAGCCCCAGGATGGACAGCCCCACCGCCACGGCGGAGAGGAAAAACTCCTTCTGGTAGAGGTAGTACACTAGAGCCAGGCCGGCCCAAGCAGGAACCAGCAGGAACAGCATCCGCACCCCTGTTCCCTTGAATGCCAGAGTCACATGGGCGCAGATGGCCAGAGCGCCAAAAGCAGCGGTCAGCACCACCGGAAGCACCAGTTTTTCACCTTTCCGGAAGCGCAGCACAGACCAGACCAGGCACAGTATGGCAGCCACAGCCCCGCCAATCCGCACCACCTTCAGCAGCGTATGGAGGGTAGTAGCCAGGTTCACGGAGGCCTCATCCACACGGAAGTTGATATAATATCGGTTGATGAGCAGCAGCAGGAACTCCAGGATGATGGCCGCTCCGACCCACAGCAGTCCCCGATTTAGGGCCATATCCTCCTGGTGACGGCGTGCTTCTCTCTGCTTTTTATCCATTTGCGTTCAATCTCCTTGCAACCGGGCACAGCATCCCGGAACAGTCTGACAAATTGTCTATGGTCCAGACAGATTATTATTGTACCAGATACGCTGTTTTTTTGCAACAGAAAAAAAGGAAAAAGAATCCTTAAGAATCTTTTACGAAAAATCAGGGCACGGTTTCCCGTGCCCTGACGTGAGTGGCAGATGAGCTCAACCGTTGCTGCCAAATTCGCTGAAGAATCGGTCATGGACCGCCTGGACAGCACGCTCGGCGTCCCGCTCGTCCACCAGGACAGACACCTTGATCTCGCTGGTAGAAATCATGTTGATATTGATACCGGCGGAAAACAGGGCCTCAAACATCTTGCAGGCCACACCGGCGTTATTCGCCATACCCGCACCCACGACGGAGATCTTGGCGATCTGGTCATTGAGCTCCACCGACTTGCAGCCGATGACCTCCTTATTTTCCTCCATGACCTCACGGGCCCGCTGGCTGTCACCCCGTGCTACCGTGAAGCTGATATCCTTGCTGCCGTCACGGCCGATAGACTGGAGAATGATGTCCACGTTGATATTCTCCTTGGCCAGCAGAGAAAAAATCTTAAAGGCGATGCCCGGCTGATCCGCCAGGCCCACCAGAGCGATCCGGGCTACATTCTTATCCTTGGCTACACCGCTAACATGGGTCTTTTCCATGGTTTTGACAACCTCCTTGACTTTTGTACCGGGATTTCCGCTGAAACTGGACAGCACTTCCAGATTGACGTTATACCGCTTGGCCATCTCCACCGAGCGGTTGTGGAGGACCTGGGCGCCCAAGCTGGCCAGCTCCAGCATCTCGTCAAAGGTGATCTCCTCCAGCTTTTTTGCCCCTGTAACACTGCGGGGATCGGCAGTATATACACCATCCACATCGGTGTAGATCTGGCACAGGTCCGCGTGGAGCGCGGCGGCCAGCGCCACCGCCGAGGTGTCAGAACCGCCCCGGCCCAGAGTGGTAATGTCGTCATACTTGTTAATGCCCTGGAAACCGGCGACCAGCACAATCTTTCTCTTATCCAGTTCTTTCTGGATGCGCTCGGTGCGCACTCGCTTGATTCGGGCGTTACTGTAAGACGAATCTGTGAGCATCCCTGCCTGCCAGCCCGTGAGAGAGATGGCCTGATAACCCATACTCTCAATGCACATGGCGCACAGGGAAATGGAGATCTGCTCTCCAGTGGACAGGAGCATATCCATCTCCCGCTTGGAAGCGTGGGGATTGAGCTCCTTTGCTTTTTCGATCAGGTCGTCGGTGGTGTCCCCCTGGGCGGACAGGACCACCACAACATCGTTGCCTCGCTGATAGGTATCGGTGATGATACGGGCCACATTTCGGAGCTTATTAGCGTCAGCCACAGAGCTGCCGCCAAATTTCTGTACAATGAGTGACATTATGTGATTCCCCCTAAAGGTCAAGTGGTGATTTTATGATGAGGGCGGCTGACCGTCCCTCAAAAGCGGTGAAGGTGGCCGTCGGTTACCTTTGCAGCCAAAGCCTCCCCGCCATTCTATGCGTCAGTCCAGCACCCGGAACAGGGAGGCCACCTCCATCCCTCTCAGTTTGTCCAGCACCAACGGCCGGGGCATGGGAGCGGTAAGGAAGGCCACCTCAGAAGTAGGCGCGCCACTGCGGGCCAAAGGCTGTATCTCCCCACAGGCGAGTCTGGCCTGGTCCATGGTACCCTGGGCCCGGACGTACCATTTGGAGGTCAGGCCGTCGTCGGACACCACCAGGTCCGGAGACCCGGAGGCCCAGCCGTTATGCCGGTCCCGCTTCAGGTCCTTGGCAATATCAATGACATCGGCCACCACAGCGGAAGCGGTGGGCAGCTTACCCGCTCCCCGGCCATAGAACATCACATCACCGATGGCGTTGCCGGTGACGGCGATGGCGTTGAACACGTCCTCCACCCCGGCCAGAGGGGCTGTGTCCGCCACCAGATGGGGGGCCACAAAGGCGCACACCTTACCCTCAGGCTGGCGGATCGCCCTGCCCAGCAGCTTGATCTTATAGCCTTTGGAGTCGGCATAGGCCGCATCCCCTAGGGTGACGTGCCGTATCCCTTCCGTTGGCACCTGGTCTGGATACACGTGGTGTCCAAAGGCCAGCGCGGCCAGAATACAAATTTTCCGGCAGGTGTCATGCCCATCCACGTCGGCGGTGGGGTCCTTTTCGGCGTATCCTTTGTCCTGTGCCTCCTTCAGCGCCTGCTCAAAGGTGAGGCCCGCCTGTATCATTCGGGTCAGGATATAGTTCGTGGTGCCATTGAGGATGCCGACGACCTGGGTCAGCTCGTTGGCCGCCAGACAGGAGGTCAGGGGGCGGAGGATGGGGATACCGCCCCCTACGCTGGCCTCAAAGAGATAGCTCACTCCGTGCTCCTTGGCCAGCTGGAGCAGCTCATAGCCGTGGGTGGCCACCAGCTCCTTATTGGCGGTGACAACGCTCTTTCCCGCCTTTAAGGCCCGGGTGGTATAGTCCAGGGCCGCTCCGGTCCCCCCAATGGTTTCCACCACAATATCCACCTGGGGGTCCTGCTCGATGATCGAGAAGTCCTTGACGAATAAATCTTGATAGGGCCCGTCAAAGACCTCTCTGGCTCTCATAATATATTTCAGCCGGACCAGGTCATCCACCCGGCTGTCGATCAAGCCGCCGTTTCTGGTCAGCACCTCGGCCACACCGGAGCCTACTGTACCAAAGCCCAGAAGTGCTACATTAACCATAGTAATCCCACCTTGTTTGATTTGTTCCCAAAAGTCAGCCTGCCAGTATCTCGCATCGGATGACCCCCTCGCCGGCCGACAGGCTGTTCAGCACGTCCTCCAGTGAGTCCTGGAGCGCGGAGGTCTCCGCGGTAATGGTGACCACAGCGCAGCCATTGACTGGGATGTTTTGATTGATAGTCAGGATGTTTACCCTAGTCCCCGCCAGCACGTTGAGGGCCCCTGACAGAATACCCGGTTCGTCCTTCAGCAGAATCTGGAAGGTGACGATGCGCCCATGGAGCATATCGTGGAAGGGCCGAACCGCGTCCTTATATTTGTAGAAGGCGCTGCGGCTGATGCCCACGGTCCGGGCCGCACCATTGACGGTGCTCTCCTCCCCTGTTTCCAGCAGCCGCTTGGCCTCTGCCACTTTTCGGAATATCTCCGGCATGGAGTCCGCCTCTACAATAAAATATTTTGCTGGTCCACTCATGTCCACACCTCTGTCTGTCCATCTGATACGGTCATCTGTTTCTGTGATGTGGTCTATTGTAACACACTCAGAGGCAGGATGCAACGAAAAACCCTATGGGGAAACGCTAAAATTCCCTCGACTATTCTCGGCCATCTCCGTCATTTTTGACAGAGTCCAGACAGACAGACGCCGCGGAGTGTCTCTCCGCGGCGTCTGAGCCGTTCCGATTCATGGCCACTGGTCTTGGGGGATATCCTGGGAGGGCGGAGGACTGTCGGAACCCGATCCGCTCCCTGATCCACTGGGGTCAGTCTGGCTCCCAGACCCCGGATCATTGGGGTCCACCGGCTGGCTTGGGTCCCATGGAAAGTTGGGATCACTGGGATCAGGCTGAACCACCGGGGCCTCGGTGTGGACAGTACAGGTCCCCTGGGCCTCCACCACGTCGAAGCGGTACATCTCATCCTGGGCTACGGCAGAGCCCACCTTCTCACGCTCGTAGTTGGGGTAGCAGACCTCCCGCAGGCTCTCCTCGGGGCAGTAGGGACCAGCGATGTGGTACAGGCCGGTCTCCGTGCCATCCTCGTTGAGGATTGGGCTGTCCACACACACCTTGACCACGCTCTCAGCGGTGTGGACGGTACAGGTCCGGCCATCGGGATAATCTTCCGGGAAAATATAATCGGTAGCCACCCGGCTGCCCCTTGGGTCCAGGGCGCAGTATTCACCAGCCAGCAGTCCGCTGTCCAGGCAGTAGGTGACCTGCTTCAGCCCGGAAACCTCAGGGAACTTCTTGTTCTCCAGCCCCTCGTGGACCTGGCTCATCACCTTTTTCCACAGCACGGCCGCCGGGTTGGCGCTTCCGGTCTTCATCTTCTCATTCTGCTCATAGCCGGTCCAGACGGCGGCGGTATAGTAGGGGGTATAGCCCACGAACCACCGGTCAAAGTTGTCGGAGGTGGTACCGGTCTTGCCAGCCGCCCTCATTCCAGGCAATACCGCCTCATAGCCCGTATGGCCGTCGCCGCTGACCCCACTTCCGCTGATGACCCGCTGGAGCATGGTGTTCATATAATAGGCGGTGCTCTCCTTCAGCACCTGCTCCTTCTCTGGCTCATTCTCCAGCAGGACCACTTCCTCCCCGTCCACCAGCTGGGTCACCCGGGTATAGGTCCTGGAATAGGTGTAAACCCCGGCGCTGGGGAAAGTGGCGTAAGCCTGGGCCATTGTTCGGCTGGACACGCCGGCGGTCAGGCCGCCCATGGCCATGGGGGAGATATCGATATCACTCATGATCTGGTCCCCAGACTGGACCGCGTCCACCAGATCCAGTTTGAACTTGTCCTTGCCAAAGGAAAAGCTCTCCTGAGGGGTAACATAGTCGGCCACCACCCGGACTGCGATAGTGTTGGCTGACCGCATCAGGCCGTCCTTCAGGGTGGTCAGGCCCCGGTAGCGGTTCCCGCCGGAGTTCAGGGGCCAGGCGGAGCCTGTTCTTGTATCATAGGGATAGTCGTCCAGCACGGAGATGGGGGATAACAGCCCCTTCTCCAGGGCAGGGGCGTAGACCGTCAGAGGCTTGATGGAGGAGCCGGGCTGCCGCTTGGCGGCGTTGGCGTAGTTCATGCCCCGGTTCTCTGTCTTCTCTCCAAAGCGGCCCACGATAGCCGCCACGTCCCCGGTCTCATTGTCGATGATGGTGATGGAGGACTGCATCTGCTGGCCGCTCTTAGAGGTATAATTCAGATTGGCCCGGTCCTCGTACACCGCCTCAGCAATGGCCTGAATCTCAGGGTCCATACAGGTATAGATCCGCAGACCGCCGCGGGCCATGATCTGATCCAGCCGGGAGTCAGAAAAGCCATATTTTTCCTTCAGGTCCGCCCGAACATCGGAGATGACTGTTTCCTCGTACCAGTTGTAGATCTCGGTCTCCGCCTCCTCGCCCTCGGCCCGGACAAAGACCAGCTCCTGGGCCACGGCCTCGTCGTGCTCCTCCTGGGAGATCATGCCCTGCTTGAGCATCTCTCCCAAGATGACCTCCTGGCGGTACTTGTTCCACTGCCGGGCATCCCACACCTCACCGGTGCTGGTTTTAGACTTGGCGAAGGAATAGGGGCCGTACTTAGAGGGGTTGTTGGTGATGCCCACCAGGCTGGCGCACTCAGCCAGTGTCAGCTCGCTCACCGGCTTGCCAAAGTACTTCAGCGAGGCGGAGCCTACCCCCTCACAGCCTGCACCCAAGGGGATGATATTCAAATACATCTCCAGGGTGTCATCCTTGCTGTTGTTCTGGGTAAAGCGGATGGCACGGAATATCTCGGTGACCTTCCGCTTCACCGTGGTCTCGTTATAGTCTGTCATGTTTTTGATGAGTTGCTGGGTGATGGTAGAGCCGCCGGAGATGTCGTTGCCCAGGAACATATCCAGAACAGCTTTGGCCGTCCGCTTCCAGTCCACCCCCGGGTGGGTGTAAAACCGCTGGTCCTCAATGGCTACAGCGGCCTGGGGCAGATATTTCGGCATCTCCTCCAGGTCCACCCAAACGGAGCTGGTACTACTGAGCAGGGTGGTCATCTCCACATACCGGCCCGTCTCTTTGTCCTGGTAGTACATGACGCTATTCTCACCCAGTTGGAAGTCGTCCATGCTCACCTCTACCTCGGGTAGAATGACCGTCTGGACATAGTAGGCACCAAAGCAGCACAGCACAGCGCCAGTGCACAGGCCTACCAGGAATAGGGTGCCCAGCACCTTTAGGATGGTTTTGCCCGTGCTCCCTCGCTTCTTTCTGGGCCGTCGGCGGGGATGCTGGTCGGCTGTCCGGCGCTGGCGGGAGGGGTATTCACTGTTTTCGTATAGAGAGTTATTGTTGTTTTGATCAGACACGTTGCTACCTCCAACCGGGGCGGGCTGTCCCCCGCGCTCCGATGGTCTTGGTGGATAACTACTGCTCAACACCGCGCTTCCCCAAAGGGCAAAAACGGCATGATACAGATACCATTATAGCATATTCTTTCCATTTGTCCACCCATAATCCCGGATAAGCCCTTTCCGGGGCACTCCCCATGGGACGGGCCGTTCTCGCTGTGTCCCGTCCCCAGCTTTTTACCCAGGCGAAATTTTACATCCTCCAGCCCTTGCATTTTTCCTCTCACCGGGTTAAAATAGAGAAGAAGAAAGAGCTGGAGGTAGCTTGCTATGAGTGAAGAGTTCGGCCCAGATTTCATCTCCGTCACCGACGAAGAGGGCAACGAGTTCGAACTGGAATTAGTCGATACCCTGGAACACAATGGCATCACTTACTATGCCATGTTCCCCGCCGTGGCAGAGGACGAGGAGACCGGAGAGCCAGTCGATGTGGATGCCGATGATGAGGAGTACGGGCTGGTCATTATGAAGGCCATCGTGGAAAATGGCGAGGAACTGTTGTCCACCCCAGACTCTGACGAGGAACTGGATACGGTCTATAACCTGTTTATGGAGCGTTTTTTTGAGGAAGAGGACGAGGAATAAGCGATCTTTCCTGCTCGGTGCGTGATGGGCTCTTTTAAACCCACATTTTTTAAACGGGACGCCCCCTCACACCGTGGGTCGCAGGCCTCCCGGTCCCCCTTTGAGGTGGATTGGAAGTTGGAAGCGGCAAAGCGGTGTGGAGGCGACCCACCTGCCATTCGTGCAGGTTTTAAACGGGCTCACACGGCCAGAGCGGGGTATATAGAACGCTTGGAACTGGGCCGCGGTCTTATGACCGCGGCCTCTTTTCGTCCTAAAAAACGTGAATAAAGTGTAAAACCCTTACTTTTCCCCGTCTGACACTTGAAAGGCAGGCCGCTTTCCTGTATAATAGTTCAGGTCGTCCCTGCCTTGCCAGGGGCGTGGGGCCGCCTCTGGGCCGGCTCCCATTGAACACAACGAGAGGACTGAAACAACTGTGAGTGCATCCAGAGAAAAGAAGACCCGCCAGGGTCAGACCAGCCAGGGGCCGGACGAGCGGGTCCAGGAGCGCCAGCGCAAACAGAAGGCTGACCGCCGCAGCTCCATCCTGTACGCTGTGGTCGGCGTCATCTGTGTGGCGGCTATCGCTGTGACCTTGGTCTTGAACAGCGGACTGATCCAGCGGTCCATGACCGCCGTCACCATCCAAGACACCAAGTATTCCGCGGCCGACCTGCAGTACTACTATAATGTCATGTATCAGAACACCCTGCAATACGCCATGTATGGCCTGCAGACCGGTTTTGATTATACCAAGGACCCCAAGGACCAGGTCTATGACCAGGAAACCGGCGACACTTGGTATGACCATCTGCTGGACGGGGCGGTGGACTATCTGACCACCATCACCGCCCTCTACGACAAGGCCGTGGCCGAGGGCTATGCCATAAGTGAGGACGGTCAGGCTGCCCTGGACGAGACGGTCACCACCCTGAACAACGCCTGGGTGGGGCAGTACAACACCCGCAACGAGATGATTCGCAGCAACTACGGGCCCTATATGACCTATGACCACCTGCTGGAGCTTCTGGAGCGGGAAGCCCTGGTGTCCGACTATGCCAGCACCAACAAAGCCGCCTACACCTATTCCCAGGCCGATTATGAGTCCTACTACCAGGAGAACAAGGACGCTCTGGACACCTTTACCACCAGCCAGCTGGCGCTCCGTGCCAGCGTCAACACCACGGACGAGAACGGCGACACCATTGAGATGACCGAGGAGGAGCAGGCCGCCGCTCTGGAGGAGGCTAAGGCCGAGGTCAAGGCCAAGGCCGAGGAGATCCTGGCTAAGATGGAGGCTGGCGAGGAGCCTGCTGATCTGGCTGCTCAGTACAGCGAGGACCTCTATTCCGACGCTGTTTCCCGCGTCCAAACCGGCTCCAGCGTCAACTCCTCTTATACCGATTGGGCCTTTGATAGTGCCCGCAAGGCCGGCGACGTGACTCTGGCCGAGTATGACGGCGGATCCAGCTATTACTATTATGTGGTCCGCTTTGAGGACCGCCAGCGCAACGATGGAGCTGCCGCTGACATCCGCAACATTCTGGTGACTGCCGACTCCGACGACGAGGCCAAGTCCTCTGCCGAGGACCTGTTGGCCCAGTGGCAGAGCGGCGACGCCACTGAGGACAGCTTCGCTGACCTGGCTGCTTCCAACAGCAAGGACCCTGTGTCCGCCACAGGAGGCGGCCTGATGACCAATCTGACCGCCCTCACTTCTGACGCGGTCTACACCAACTGGGCCTTGGACCCCGCTCGCCAGCCTGGTGACACCACCGTGATCCAGGATACGGAGGCGGAAGGCTATCAGATCCTCTATTTTGTGGCCCAGAAGGACCCTGTCTGGCAGCAGACCGCTGACAACAGCCTGCGCACTGAAGACCAGACCGCCTGGGAGGAGAGCGCGGCCGAGGGCTACGAGGCCGCTCTGGGCTTTGCCGCCAAGTTCGTCCAGTAAGCGGTTCCACCGAAGAGAAGGGCACAGACGGATGTCTGTGCCCTTTCTGTTATAGATAGAGAGGATATCACCATGATAACTGGTAAAACGCTTTCCCGATGGCTCACCGGCCTGCTCCTGCTGCTCTCCTTGGCCTCCTGCGGAGCGCCTGCCCCGGTCCTAACGGGCGACGGCTTCTCTCCCTCCGATATCCCGTCCTACTCCGGACAGGCCTATGCGGAGGTAAACGGCGGCCTTCCCTACTTCTCCCCCGATAATCTGACCACCGAGCCCTTTGAGAGATACAGCCCGTTGGACTCCCTGGGCCGCTGCGGCGCCGCCTGGGCCAATGTCTGCCTTGACATCATGCCAACAGAGGAGCGGGGAGAGATTGGGATGGTAAAGCCCTCCGGCTGGCACACGGTCCGTTATGACGACCTGGTGGATGGGAAGTATCTATACAACCGGTGCCATCTCATCGGCTTTCAGCTGGCCGGGGAAAACGCCAATGAGGAAAATCTGATTACCGGCACCCGCTATATGAATGTGGAGGGGATGCTCCCCTTTGAGGATATGGTGGACGACTATGTGGATGACACGGGCTGCCATGTGCTCTACCGGGTCACTCCCATCTTCCAGGGGGACAATCTGGTGGCTGACGGTGTCCTGATGGAGGCTTTCTCCGTAGAGGACGAGGGGGCAGGCCTCTCCTTCTGTGTCTTCTGCTACAACGTCCAGCCTGGAGTGACCATCGACTACGCCACCGGCGAGAGCTGGCGCTCCGAGGAGAATCCTCCTGCCCCCTCCCAGGGAGAGGCAGGACGTTATGTCCTCAATACCAATTCCATGAAGTTCCATCTCCCGTCCTGCGGCAGTGTGAATCAGATAAGTCCCGGCAACTACCAGGAATATTCCGGCGGCCGGGAGGAGCTGATCCAGCGCGGCTACAGTCCCTGTGGCTCATGTAAGCCTTGACTCCACGGGGCTGTCCTATAAGTGAAAGAAGAGGTACGCCGTATGCGTACCTCTTCTTTTTAGACGGAAGGGCAAATGACGGCCTAAAAACCGAAAATCCGCTTGTTTCTCAAGCGGATCGACTGCATTTATTTAGATAGCTCCCTATGTACCACCGCTGTCTGGCGGTGGTCTGCTGGGCTGGCATCCGTTTTATAGAGTCAAAACGGACTCACAGCAGCGGTAGTCGCTGTCGATATTGTGGGCAATAAAGCGGGCTTTAAACTGACGCGGGCTGCACATCGTCTGGGTCGATCCGCCGGACACATCCAGGTCCTTGGGAACCACAAACTTGATGCACTTAACCAGTACATCCCGGCAGGAGGGGTAACTGTGGGCCGGGATGGTCACAGCCTTCGTCCCCCGCTGATACTCCGTACCGTTCTCATCTACCTCGGTAAGGATAACGGCCAAAGCGACCCGCTTTTGGGGGCAAACGTTTTTCACCGTCACATCCATCTGCAGAATCGTTCCCATAGACTCCAGATAGACATCCCCCGTATCTACTACTACGGCATCCGAACAGCTCTGGATCGTCAGATCTACCGGGAGAGGACATTCCTCCGGATTGACCACGACATCACATTCCACGGCCACAGCGGGCTCTGGGAAATCCACTACATTCCCCTCGGTATCGGAGTAGGTGATAGATTCATTGACCAACTTGGTGCCGGGATTCTGCCCCACATGGCGGACATAGAATTCCAGTGTGGCGCTCTCAGGAGCGGAAACACCCAATTCGGGGATGGTCCAGCGCAGAGAGGTGGAATTGAGCATGGTGGCGCTGCCCACCGTCGGATTCAGAACACTGGTGACCACAAAGTCATCCGTCACCTTCTCATTGATCACAATATTGGTGGCTCCTGTCTTCGAAATATTGGCGGCTAGCTCCGCAAAGAGCTCCTCCAGGTCCGCTGTGTCAGGTGTGACGGCTACATGGGTCGCAGCCGGGTCGCTGGCCCAGTCGTTCAGCACTCCCACATCTACTCCGTCCGACCCGACCAGACCAATGCAGTAGATGATGATGCCCTGCGCACGGGCCGCGGCGGCCACAGGAGCAGGAGGAGCTCCAGCCGTGGTGTTTCCATCGGTGAACATGACAATGACCTTGGCGTTGCTGGAACTGGGATCAAATAGCGAGATTGCCTTCGTAAAGGCGTCGGCGTGGTTGGTGCTGCCGCCGGCCGACAGAGCGTCTACGGCGTTCTTCAGTGTTGCCACAGAGGTGATCAGCTGGGTGTCCTGCACGGCTGTGCTGGAAAAACTGACGATGCCGATGCGGCTACCGGAGCCAATCTCTCCCGACGCCTGGCCCCCGGTGGACTCGGAGATGATATCGATAAACGTCTTGGCACCAGTTTTCATGCTGGCCAGCGGCTCGCCGGTCATGCTACCGGATCGGTCCAGCACCAGAGCGATGTCGGTGGGATTAGTGACAATATCGGGCGCGGCGGTAAGCGCCAGAGTAACCTTCAGAGACCCATCACAGTCGATGCGCTCCATATTGATCACCTTATTGGAATTGGTAATACCCATTGTTGTATTACTCCCTTCTGGGGGTTGCCCCATCACAGTCTATGTGACCGCGGTAGACCATGACACCATAGGGCGTCGCCGGTTTGTCCTATTTCAGAGCGCAGTTGCATACAGGGCGGCCCTCCTGAGGGAGACAGGGCAGCTCTATCAGCCTGCGTAATTTTATTCCCAAGGGTGGAACCGAGCAGAAACTGACGAGGCCAAAACGAAAAGGACAGTTAAAGCCGATATTTCTGCAAAATCAAAAAAACGCCGCAAAGCGGCGACGCCAAATCGCAGCCCAGCGCAGCGGTTGTGATTTGGAAAGGAGGAGCAATAAAATGGGTGCGCTCTGACTTTTTATAAAAAAAGTCGGAGCAAACGATATGACGTTTGCTCCGACGTGGTGCGCGAGGCGGGAGTCGAACCCGCCAACAAAAGCACAAAGTAATTGTGGCACAATGGTTTTCGGTTTTTGTGGTATAATTGTGTTGCATCTTGTGTGATATAGCAAAAAAATCGAGAGGCCCGCTAAGACAATGCCGCGGACCTCCCCAGAGGCATGGCGTATCCCGCATAAAGATAGAAAGGATTGAAACGTCATGCCTATAACCATGGACCCTATACAGGAATGTAGCGATTTGCACATTGTTGTAGAGCGAACTCTACGCCGCCTCCGAATCAGCGGAAAGTTGAAAGGTTTTCGCTTCTTGAGGTATGCCCTTACAGTAACCGTAAAAGACCCTTACCGGACTGATCTTATCACGAAAGTTCTTTACCCCGAAATAGCCGCAGAATTTAGTGATAAAGATACCAGGGTCGAGCGGGCAATCCGTACTGCGATTTGCGCCTGCTGGGACAGCTACGGCAGAGATGAACTGAATAAGATGGCGGGCTATACCTTAGAAAAGCGCCCCACAAACTTAGAGTTTATTGACTTGGTAGCAGCATATATTCGTTACATCCTGGACAGGTAACCACTGGCCGGACAGGAGGATTCTCCTGTCCGGTTCTTCTTTATGCCTGCCAATGGTATCCACAGGTCTGACATACCCACATAGATTTATGTATAATTTTAGTTTTGTATTTACGAGGGGCAAAAATCTTAGCTATCAATGCAAGTACAGTAAAACAACACCATTTAACTGGAAGCCACCACCAACCAATACAAATCCACCAGAAAATGCCACGGTGTTTGGTAAGTAACTGCGTTTCCGATACCATTTGAACATTAATACTATTACTTCCACATTTTGGGCAAACCATCCTTCACTCCTCCAAAACACACATAATTCATAATATTTAGTCATCTTTGGCATAATAATAGCATAAAAAGTGTGTTAGTGTCAATCCCGAAATAGTCACTTTTGGGATAGGATTGATAGTATGCGATTGTTAACATGGAATGGAAAGTGCAACTGTTGTGGTGAAAGGGTCCGCCTTGCTCGGGAAAAGGCGGGATTATCACAAGAGAAACTGGCCGCTATAATCCAGCTTAATGGGCATGGTCTTACACAGAAGGCAATCAGCCGAATTGAAACAGGGGAGCGCATCGTTCCCGATTTTGAGATTCCGCTTCTCGCAACTGCGTTGAATGTAGATCCACTATGGTTGTTAGGTATAACAGAATGTAATAGAGAGTAGAGAAAGGCCAGGGATCACGCCTTGGCCTCATTGGTAAATATCGATCATAATTGAAGGAAACGGGGCTGTCAGGGCTCCTTCAAAAATTTTATATAGAACATTCGTTTGTTATTGTCAATCCTCACATTCGCTGATATAATATATTATAGAAAGGAGGGTCTAGAGCATGCCAATGTCAGCGACCGTTGTTTGCAACAATATTTTGAAGCGCGCATTTTCAGAAAGTGTTGCTGTTTCTCCCATGAAATTACAGAAATTACTGTATTTTGTAAGCTGTGAATATGTCAAGGCTACTGGTAACGATCTTTTTTCGGAAGATTTTGGCGTGTGGCAGTATGGCCCCGTTCTCCCTACCGTATATGATGAGTTTAAATCCTTTAAGAGCACTCCCATCAATAAATATGCTACAGATGCAAACGGTATAGCGTATGCCATTGATGAAGATAGTGCTCCAAATCTAAAAACTGCTATTGTTCGAATTTGGAACAGTTTCAAGTTTTTTGACGGAGTGACATTATCAAAAATTACACACAAAGATGGCTCTGGCTGGTCAAACGCATTTTGCCAACATCGCTCCAAAATTACAACTGAGGATATGAGGTCGGATAATACATATGGGGAATATCTGCTCACCTAATACAAATAAAAAGCCAGAAATTATCTCAGAAATTGATGCGCCTTTTCCTCCGGTCAATCAACCTCTGCAAACATCTGAAGATGTTCCGAACTTAATTAAACTCAAAAATCAACAACACAGTCATGCAGTCGAAGACCTGAAAAATACCGTTGGGAAAAAATTGCTATATGGGTGTCTAATTGCAATCGCGGTCTTTGCTCTTATTGACGCAAAGTTCCATGTTGATTCCCCGATGTTTACCAGTGCATTTGAAGTCGCAAAAATTGTTGCAACTACTGTTCTCGGATATCTATTTGGTAGTAAAACAAAATCTTGACATAGATAACTCCCACCACCCGTCCCGGTAGTGGGAGTTGTTTTTGTCGCCAAAATCGAAAATATAGACGGTTCATCCCCACGCATGTGGGGTTTACGTCTCTGCGTGGGCTAGGTGTTAATATACACCATTAAATCACCTCTCCAGTGTCATTCATAGTGAATGAGGCGGTATAAGTGCAGTTTAATGCTTCCGCTATTGCCCGTAAATCTTTTTCAGTAAAATTGTCACGGCTTACCTTATTGGATAAGTTTTGTCGGGATTGTCCAGTTTTTTCCGCCAATTCTCCCAATGTCATATTCCTACGTCCAAGGACTACTTTAATCTTTTCCCCCATACTTAATGTCATATTTGATTCCTCCTTTTTATAAGCTTATTATACACTATAAAATGTAAATCGTCAATATTAAATATAAAAATAAACAAAAAAGTGGATAAATAGTATTGACAAGCGAAACGAAATAGTGTATTATAGTATCAGAAAGGAGGTGAAACACCAGTGAGCAAACAAAAAAAGGGCGGCAAGGCCAAGCCCGACAGCTTAGTTAACCTTACCGCCGCAATCCTAAACCTCGTCACTGCCATTCTTCTCTTGATTGAGAAGCTGACAGAATAGAGGAGGGGGAGGGAAACCTCCCCCCCTAAAGAATAACAAAATGCTCAAGAGGTGTCAAGATATGGATGCTTTGATTTATGGTCTGCTGGCCGTCAGCTTTGGTCTTTCTATATGGGTGATTATTCGAAATATAAAAAAATGAAGGAGGTTTTTAAAATGACAGAAAGAACCACTGGACAGACAGTTCCCCGGCCAGCTCTGCATTGCCGGGATGGGAAAAGGATAGTGCAGTATTATAGCGAAAAAACAGGGCCAGGGATCATTCCCTGGCCTCTTTCTTTTTGTTGTCACTTAACCACCTTGACCATTAACGCCACCTCCTGGCGGGTAGCAAAGCTCTGTGGCCTGGTGCCGTCTGTGATGCCTTTCACTTTTGCCTGTTCCAGTCCAGCCTGTGCCCACTCATTGGCCGGTAGCTCCGCTCGCTCGGCCAGATAGCGGTCCATGTACTCCTTCCACTGCTCGTAGGTCACAGTCTCATCCTCTCCTTCCATCCATCGGGCCACATCCGCCCGGAAATCATCCATAGTTTTGCCGAATTTTGGAAACCAGTGCAACACATCCCCGTGGTTACTGGCAATCCCCCGATGATATCCCTCCTGGTGACAGATAACCACTCCCTCTGCCAACGGGTCCAGGTTGTACTCCCGACACAGCATGGCTGTCAGTTCCACGGCCTCCTGGTACACCGCCTCAAAATAGCTGGCGTCCTCCAGGCCGTCCTCGCAGATCTCAAAGGAGATATGTGTGTTGTTGGCATCTCCCCCAGCGTGCCAGCCACGGCGATTCCAAGGAAGGGTCTGCACGGTGCCAACGCCTCCGTCGGCAAATTTGCCTACAAAGGCGTGGGCGCACTTTTCCAGTCCGGGCCTGTCCCAATCATTCCCGTACTGGTTCCGACCAATTACATCATCTCCGGGCACATAGCGGGCCACAGAGGGGTTATTAGCCCCAGTCGAGTGTACCATTACCCCCTGTGGCCGGATGGTCCTCCCGGCCCTGTAACAGTCGTTTCTGGTCAAATACTGTTGTACGATTCTCATGATATCCTCCAAGGACGGCAAAAGGCCGCCCCGTCTACTTGACAAAGCGGCCTGATCTGATATAATAATGACGAAGGGATGACTGCGACAAGCGGTTAGCCCAAAGGAAATACGATCACGGAATGACCGCTATCTTTTGGACGAGAGGGCGGTCATTTCCGTTTTGTGATCTGAAGAATCAGACCCAAAATGCCTACGATCAAAATACCGATCTGGATCAGATCAGAGTATGTAACCATAAGCACCACCTCCCTTCTGGGAGTGTGGCTAACCGCCTGCCGTTGTTGCAGCATCCCTCCGGTCCCTTGTGGGACAAAATCATTCTATCAGAGGGTCCGCTTCTTGTCAATTCTTGCCGCCCAGTGGGGCGGCTTTTTCTTATGCCTGCTCCGCCTTCCCGGCGGCCTCTTTGTCAGCCTGGATGCCAGCCTCAACGGCGGCCTCAAACGCCTCCTTGTCAGGGTAGGCGGCGGCCAGCTCCTGCCCGTGGCGGCCAGTGAACTCTCTCATGGCCCTGTCCTCTTCATGGGTAATCTCAGGGTGCTTCTCCCGGAGCATGGCCATGCCTACGGTAGCCAGATCGGGGGCGTCGTTCTTCTCAGTGATTTCGTACAGTTCATAGAGCATTTCGGTGTTCATAGTTCAATCTCCTTTGCAGTAAAAAATATGTTGTTATTCCTTCAACTGCTTGATGGCCTGGTTGACACCAGTTGCCGCCAGACCGCTTACAATGCCCACGGCAACGGCGGTCACGGGATCGCTGGCCGGGAAATCCGGCACGCCCAGGGCCAGACAGGTCACCCCCAGCAGTCCGCCCACCAGCCCGCATACCACGGGAATGAGGGCGTTGTTGTCGTATGGGGTCGCCTTGACGATCAGGCCCACCAGGTAGCAGATGACGGTGACCGCCGCCACGCTCGCAATACCAAAGTCCATATTTTCACCCCCTCTCAAAGACCTATCTTGTCTAACAGAAAGGCCATAACCGCTGTAATAACCGCCGCAATTATGGCCCAACTCATTTTGCCTTTCAGGTCTTTCCAGTTGCGCCCTGGCTCCGCCTGAATGTCCGACAATCCCTTGGACAATGTGCTCACCTTACCCGTCAGGGCCTCCAACTTTTCAAGTATCGTTGTATACTGCTGGCCCTGCTCCGCACGGGCGATCTCTAGCTCCCGGATTCTGTTGAAAAACTCTTTGTGCGTCTGTCGGGACTGCTCCTTCCATTCGCTCATCTGCTTTTCCAGCATATTAGCTTTCTGGAGGCCAAGGCAATCCCGCTGTGGGTCTAAGATACATTTTTCATCTGCCATTTAGATTTCCTTCCAGGCCTCTCTTAGCCCATTCCGCCGCCACCAGAGCCTCCGATGGCTTCTCCTTCTCCAATTACTTTGAATAGACCGTTACTAGCTCCAAGACTTCCAACATTGATTTTTTCTATGCCGGAACTCCTTTGGAGATTTCCATTGATAAATATTGGAGAGCCAACAAATACTTCTATCGTCCCTGATTGGGCATTCGTGGTATTGTCGATTTCAAAGGTCCCAGTTTCAGATTCCGACATATAGTGTATAACTACACCAGAGTATCTAATATTTACCTTTTCTGGTAATGTTCCCCCACCTTGTATCACCGGATTCATTATCATACTGTAATCACCCCGTCTCCAGATACATATACCAAATTGGTCGTATGGCCACTCCGAGTGTATACCTCCGAATTTGCAACCACTTCTAACGCTCCGCTTAATGCGTCTTGTCTTACATCTCCTATCATTAGTGGAAGGATAAAAGAGTTTTTAGCTACTGATATAGTAAATTCTGTAGAGTTAAGTGGGGCATAGCCTTTTGTTCCGTCCGAAGTAATATAATGTAGACCATAATCAGGGCTTGATATTGTATCACGGCTTTTTATAGTAACTGTAGCAGTTTCTCCACCGCCCTGCACCACTGGATTCAGTATCATGTCGCACTGCCTTTCATCAAATCAAACAATTTTTGGGGTATATGTTGTCCCGACGCTTTAATGCAATAAAGTTATACATAATGCGTAAACCTTCTATTATTGGAGTATGGTGATTTTCTAAGTTTTCGGCGGGCGCTCCTGGAGGCGACAGCCGATGGTGAAGTCAGAGTACGACCTACTGTAACCGTTCACATAGAAAGGCCCGTAATTCTGGTGGTGGTAATAGTCACTGCCATGGTACAGGCACGGGCTACCACCGTTGAAATTCCAGCCATCCGGGACATAGGTAGTCGTACTGCCAGAAGATTCGGTGGGGTAAAGCGCCCACTCCAGATTGCTTTGAGTCGGGATGGCGAAATCGCTAGGGTAGCCGCTGGTCGGCCTGCCCACCAGAACCCCGTTGGCGCTGTCGCTGAACTGATTGGGATTCTTGATGACGTTCAGGCCGCTGCTGTTGTAATAGCACCCGTCCATCCAGTCGTACACGTTGTCCCACCAGCCCTCGATGTTCCGGTACTGGCAGAATCCGTAGGAATCCCGGCTGGCCGCCGTGGTTCCCGTGTGGTACTGCATGGTGTCCGTCTTGCCGTTGTTCTCCTTGGAGCCGCTGGCCGAACAGCCCCGGCCGATGCGCTCGCCATTCCAGTCCGCAAACTCCACCAGGAACAGCATGTTCACATACCACATCTGGGCAAAGTCCATCTGCCAGATGTTCGTCCCCAGGTTATGGGTGCGAGTCCGGGCCGTTCTCCGGGTAATATCCACCTGCTGCGCCTTATTGGTCTCCGACTTATAGGTGCCGCTGGCGCAGTGGTAACGTCCGATATAGGAGTAATCCAGTTCGCCAAGGCCGTCGCCCCGGTCCATGTTCACCGGGTCCACATGGAACCCCTCCACCGGGCCGTCCGCAATTTGCAGCTTCAGCTTCTTCCCCGTCTTGGTCCACTTGTACCAGTATTTGGGCTCTTTCACCATCACGCCCCCGGTCCGGGTCGTTTTGGTCATGTCCTTCCACGGGTACAGGTTGTCAAATGGGGAAGAGCCGGAGCCGTTGTTAGCGGCGGGGGAGGGCTCGGCAAACTGTGCGGAACCATCAGTACGTTTGCCCTTGGTGGAGCCGTTGCTGGTCCAGTCCCATTCTACACCGTAGATTTTAGGAGGAGGAGGAAACGGCTTGGCAGGACAACTAAAAATCATGTCCCTACCTCCTGGATTACCACATAAACCTGTACATCTTCTGTCGGGACCGTCTGCGCCTTGAATGTCAATTTGTTGGCCGCCTGTCCCGTGCAGGATATCCCAGCGGCAGAATACACAGCCTGGTCCGCAATAGTCGGCATTGGCTGAATCAACTGTTTACTCTCATCCGCAAGCACGCCCGGAACTGTAACAGTCTGGGTGTTGTTGGACCAGGCGGAGAGGGGGAGGGTAACCAGGGTGGATTTTGGTCTGATTTCCGTTTTTACATCTTCCATCGTAGGTAGGTAAGCGTCATTTTCTACAAGGCCAGTTCTAAGCGCACCTCCGACGTTATAAAAAACCACACCTCCGCAGTCTACCCGTTGAATAACGCCAGATTCTCCGGATACCGCATCAAACTCCCCTGGGTTTGCAAACATATATGCCGTATCATGATTACTAGAAATCCCGATCAGCGGTAACTTCTCAAGACCCAAAAAATCTCCATTCACAACTAACTGCACTCTGTGATCTGTACCTTCGTCTACCGGATCAGGGGACTCAACAACCTCCAGCACCAACTCCCCCGTCATGGTCCCTCCGCTCAACTGGAGATACCTCTGGTCGGCCTGTTCCTGTGTCATGCCAGATTGTGGCGCATCCTGTGGCACGGCGTTACCCCCGCTGTCAAAGCCAACCACCTGGCCCTGGGTGCCGGTGAGTTTATCCTGCTTCTCATTCGCCAGGGCAGCGGCCGCAGCGGGAAGGGAATCACTACCGGCCCCAACCGTCACGCCGGTATCACTAATAGTTTTCAGTGTGTCATTCACATTCTTCTTGATGCGGTCAATTTCGCTCTGTACGCTCATGCCGCACCTCCTCAGATGGCCGCAAGGGCTTCCTCAATGTCACTGGTCAAGCTCACGCTGCCCCCGGAGGTGTACCCGGCAGGCACAGAATAGGAGGTCGTGGTAAGGCCATCGATGGTACCGGAAACAGCGCCGTTATTCGTCATGGAGCCGGATACCAATGTGCCTTTCGCATCTACGATCTTCTTACCAGTCAGCACATCAGCCGCAGCAGCCGTTACTCCGCTTACGTCCTGATATGCGGCTGGAATAGCTCCAACGGTAACCTTAGACAACACCTTTCCAGTAGTTGGCGCAATCGTCTGGGCGGACTTGCTGGGGGTTGCGGTCTTTTCCTCCAGCGTGATAGATACTGTTCCAGCGCCGTCATGGTGTCCTGCCGGAATCGTATAGGATGGAGCCGTAACGGTCAGCGTTTGGGTAACTGCCCCATTATCTGGCATCGTACCTGTGACCTTGCTGCCGCCAACATACGCAGTTTCCCCATCGAGGATTTGTTCAGCCTCTGCGGTGGCATCTGTTGTGTCTACAAACTCCTCTGGGATAGCTCCCACGGTGACGGCGGAAAGCACCTTGCCCTCTGTTGCCTCTACAGTCTGCTCGGACTTTGTAGGCGTGACGGTTTTCGTCTCTGGGACAATCTGCACCTTACCAGTACCAGTGTGGTACCCCTTGGGGATGGTGTATGACGGTTCCTCCGCTGTAAGGGTTTTATTTGCGGCCCCATTGTTTGGCATGGTGCCGGTAGAAACCTTACCCGTCTTATCTACAAACACCTTTCCAGTCAGCACGTCAGCCACAGCGGTGGTCACAACAGACACATCCTGGTAACTATCGGGAATCGGAGCTACCGTCACATCAGACAGTCCGTAATAACCGGGGTCTGGAGTCACGTTCTGCTGAACCTTGGTAGGCGTAACACTCTTGCTCTGGAGGTTATAGTTTCCACCGCCAGCCACACCGGACACCGTGCCACTGCCGTTGTGGTAGCCCTTCGGGATGGTGTATGTATCGCCCTCCTGGACTTGCGCCGATACAGCGCCCCGGTTTTCAATACCCTCGATCTCTGTCGCCAGCTTGTCCAATGTGTCAACGCTCGTGCCAATACCAAGCTCTACCGCTTTCGCACGGATCGTATTTCGTGCGGTTTGGATGCGGCTGATTTCAGTTGCTACGCTCATTTTTTACCACCTTTCAAATCGTCCCTAAAAGGATCTCGATATTTCCAACAGTATCCTGCACCGCCGCCGCGGTAATGGGAAGGGTGTTATCCCCCTCGAAGTCGCTCACCGCATTTACAGAGAGCGTATTCGTTTCTCTGTCCAGCAGTAGGCCGTGGCCGATCCTATAGCCACCACCGCCGCCCTCTGGTAATGGTATATCTGATTCCTCATATTCCCCGGAATCCGGGCTAAAAATGAGCCATGTCCCGTTTGTGCCGGGTTTTGGCGGATTATTGTTAATGTCTGTCAGACGGTCCTCCATCTGCTCAAACTCGGAGGGCAGGAGCGGTGGGAATGCGTCTACCGCATTGATGCTATTAAACACCATGGCATAAAACAGGTTGCTGTGCCGCACCTGGTCACCCAGAGTGCCCCGAACCTGCATGGCGTATGTACCGTCATCCGCCAGCATGGAGGCGGTAAGCAGCACACTGTATACTTCTCCATCACGGGAAAGCTGGATGATGTTCTTCTGTCCGTCCTTCTCTACGTCCACCTTTAAGTCCCAATCTTCCGTCAGGTCCGTGGATATTTCCAGAGAAGTGACCTCATTATCACCCTCAAATCCAAGGGAAAAACCGGGGGGCGTACAGATATTCCAATCGGTCATGTAAATCATACGCCCACCTCCTGTGCCATAGCGGCCACCTTATCCAGAAGTGCGTCTATCTCTTCCCCACTGTATTTGCTGGTGTAGTAGCTCGTGGGTGTTTCCTCTGCAAGCGCCTGTAACTCCATGGTAGAAATCCTCTGTTCCAGGGCGGACAGCCTCTCTTCTATTGTCATGGTATCTCACCTCACACGACGAATCTTCGGCCCAGCTTGTCCAGAATAAAGCGGCCAGTGCGGTCCATTATTGGGCCGTTTTGGGTTTCTTTCGGAACGGAATAGTAGAGAATAATCAGGCCATCTCCGCCCTCGCCACCTTGACTTGGCAATCCGCCTTCTCCTGGGTCAGCGGTGGTGGAACTCAAATTATAGGACCCGACCGGCGATCCATCGCTGCCGCTAAATGTCCCCGCCGCACCAATAGAGCTTCCACCGCCACCTCCATAGCCTCCGCGGCCTCCGTTTCCATTAAGAGCCTTTTTAGGGACTATAGCCGCATCCGCGCCTTTCAGTCCATTTGTTGCGTAGGCCCGTGCTGTAATGGTTGTTTTGGAACTGTTTCTGGAAACAGTAAATCTACCCAGCGCTGTGCCATTTTTGCCTGCTGCACCGGCTGCCGCACCGGACCCAAGCGCATACGATACTTCTGCGCCAGCGTATCCATCTCCAAGGTCCCCGTTAAAGCTGGCCTGGTCGCCATCTCCATCTAATTTTGGAGGCTCTGTGTTGTCGCGTGTTTTCGTTGTTCCCCCAGGCCAAAATGTCCCATCTTCATCTGTCACCCCGGCAGATGGAGTAAAGTGAAAACCATCCTGAGCCGTAGAATTTTCCCTGTCTTCAGCGGTCGTGCCTGCCCCGTCTCCTCCGGCGATTCCTTGAAGGCCGGTCGTTGCGTAAACTTCACCGGTTATGATGTCCGTATAACCAAACTCAGATGAGCTGCCTAAATCGGATGAGATATCTCCAAGTGTTGTTGCGCTCCCTTCATTCCCTTCGGCTTCCGGATTTGATTCATCGTAAGTGGCACCAGTTCCGCCGGGTCCGCAACTATACTCCAACTCATCGATGACAGATAGGTCCATCTCTCCACGGTAGATTTTCCCGCCATGTCCTGGAGCTCCGCCTTCTCCTCCTTTTCCCCCTTCTCCTGGGTGCTTACCACTGTACCGGGTATTTATACCGAGTAATGAGTATGAAAACGAGAGCGTAGTAGCGGAACCGGGCTCCCCCTTTTTACCAGCTCTGCCTCCCTGGCCAGGCCCTATCAGGACATATTCGATTCGAGTGACCCCGGCAGGCTTTTTCCATGTCCCTGAACCTGTCAAAACAACACGCTCGGTAATATATCCCGTTTCCGGTTTCGGCGGCACAAATCCAACCAGCAACGTTTCGTCCGCTTTCAACGTGTTGGACAGGTTGATGTCAGCGGATTCCAGACAGGCGGTGACTCCCGTTTTGTCATAAGGATGCCATGTCGCAACACGGTTACCCGGCACCTCTCCTTGGTATACAATAGGAGCCTGTATTGTTTCGGTCCATTGGAAATAATTAGCCAGCCGCTCCGCTACCGCCGTTGAATTTACCAGACTAACCAGTGTTGCGTTCTTCACCGTTTTAATGTTAGGCTCTGCCGCCTCAGATACATCCCTTACCACCTCTCTGGTATTATGGATATACGCCCTCCCTTTCAGCGTGCCAGAGCCGCCAGAAACCTTTGCGTAGTTGGCCCCGCTCTCCAAGATAGAGAAGCCATCAGCAACCAGCTCATACATCGGGCTATTAAATGTGATAATATCCCCTTGCTGGGCAGTTCCTTCAAACAGCTTGGTTTCCTCTCCGCCCTCCACATATTGGTGTTCTGTGACTACCACCTGGGTTATTTTTGCTGTTTCCGGGGCTTTCGCTCCCACCAGCATATAATCCTCATTGATATTTCCAGAGATGCCATCCCACAGGCTTTCAATGCGTAAAACGCCATCCAAATCCGTTTTGATCCATGCTCCAATCGCTATCAGGACTTGGACCAGGTTGTCCCGCTGTGTAGCAACAGGCAGCCAACCATATAGCTTAACGTCTGCGTATTTGTTTTGGATTGAAAAAGGGACTGTACCACAGATGCTGGCAATAACTTCCTGCGCTGTTTGCCCGGTGTATATTCCTCCATAATGTTGTCCCTCAGTTAAAATACCAATGGCGGATGTAGCGTAAAGACTATATCTGCTAGGACCAACTCGCTCTCCTTCTTGAAGGTAAAATATCCCTCGCTGGGCGCCATTGTAGATCCATTTTAAGGGTGTATTTCGAGCGAATCCAATAAACACTCCATCCGGGTCACGGGCCTCGGCGGATAGTGTATTGACCTCCAGAGAGGAGGAGCGGAGAGACATAGCTATATGTACATTTCCCGAAAAGATATCCTTTTGGTAAAATGTCTTTCCGTTATAAACAAGCTGATTCATGTCGGCACCTTCTTTGGCTCCCTGGCGTAAAATGTGACGGTCAAACCGCCCCAGCAAGTCCCATCATCCATATATTCCACCGTATCCTCAACAACCTCGATATAGGCTTCATAAGATAGTGTGGTTTGCCCGTATGGCACCACAACAGTGTGACTATCCACCGGGGATATCAGTACCTCATAAAGAGAGTCATAGTCATCACGGCTCATCCCATCAGCAGAAAGTTGGAATGTGTAGTCAAAAAAAGTCCCCTGGAGGTCCCTCCAGTGATAACCGGAAAGAGCGTTGTCCGCATTTGGCCCATCTGAGAGTCTGGCTTTACGGGCAATAGATTCTACGCCTACGTTGTATCCAACCCCGTCTATGGTGAAAATATTATCCATAGCCACCTCACTCCACCAAATCTGTACCGCTTCTACGGTCCTCGTCCCTTAGATAAGGCCGCAAAAACATTGATGCTTCTCTCGGATAGAAGCCAATGTCCAGTTTGACTCGTTGTGAACTGTTCCCATAAACCTCACCGCTCTTGTTTGTATCAGCAGTTTCTCGGACGGTCGTAGCCGCCACCGAACCGGGGACCATTCCGTCGTTAACTAAGGTAACACGCCGCTCAATATTAGGCATAGCACGCTCTAACTCGCTAAGTACATCTAGTCTGGATACAGCAGATTTGACAGAGGCTGCGTTTCCCTCCAGCCCGTTCGCTATCCCTTGGTCAATATTCTTGCCCAGTCGCTCCCCTCGCTTAGACGGAGAATGCACCTCTGCTTCTTTCTCGGCGGTTCCAAAAATCGCATCTATGACAGAACCTATGGCGTCTACCACATTCCCGACCATGGACAAGAATCCATCTATCAGGCCCTGGATGATATTGGCTCCAATGTCAAACAGCATTTGTGGCAACTGGGCAAACCCATCCAAAATAGCTTTAACTACATCAGGAAGCGCAAGCACAATGCTTGGAATCGCACTTATGATGCCGTAAACTAGAGCAGTAAGAATTTTGACGCCGGTTCCAATTATTTCAGGAAGATTCTCTACGATAAAATCGATAATGGATGTAAGTATCTGCGGGAGATTTTCCATCAAAATTGGAATTGCGGAAACAATCCCATCTATCAGACTTATAAGAATGTCGGCCCCTGTATCTAAAATAGAGGGAAGATTTTCAGTAATGTATCCAGAAATTGACGATATGATTTCCGGCAGCTTTTCGACAAGGGCCGGAATGCCCTTTTGAATCCCATCCGCAATGTATTGCAGTAATTCTAGTCCCGCATCTAATAGGGACGGGGCCAGCTCTACTAAAGCATTAAATATCTCTCCCACCACTTGGACCATTCCGTCCAAAAGTGTAGGAAGATTATCAATAATACCCTGTAAAATAGCCTGGAGGACATCCACACCAAAGGATAGAAACTCCGGGAGCTTTTCCACAAGAGCCGTGACCATCTCGCCGATGGCCTGAGAAAGCGCTTCATCCGCTCCCTCTACTCCGTTTACAAGATCATTGAATGCTGTGACAACGCTGGAGATGGATGGAAGAAACTCAGACAGAAGATTATTTTTTACACGGGATACAGTCTCTCCCAGTTGGGCCAGGGTATCATCAAGCAGTATCTGGTTTTCCCTGGCTTGAATCAGCGCCTCATTGTTCCGGTAGAACGCTTCGCTCGCTTCGTCATAGGTAGCGGCCAGGGTGTCCATGATCAGCTGGTTACGTTCGCTTTCTGAAGTGCATTCGGCCAGCTTTTCGTTAAACTCATCCTCAGAGATACCGGCCCAGTTCAAGGCGTCAGCCAAGTTTCCCGTGACCTGCCCGACCTTCGCCGTCTCGTTGGCGCTCTCGATCAGCCCCTCAATGGGGAGAGAATCACCGAAGGTGCCGAACACGCCAGCGGCGATATCGGTCCATGTGGATACATCCTCTTCATTCTCCGCCAGCTTTGCCAAAAGCTGGGAAGCTTCGGTGGCTGTGTCTGTATCCCCCAGAATCTTATAAAAGTCACTGTACGCCTTGGAGGCTGTTTCAGGTCCATATCCCGCCGCCTCAAAGGCGGTATTCAATTTACCTTGGGCGACTCGGTATTCTTCGGTAGCAGATTCCAGGGCTAGGAGTCCGGTCACTGCGCCAGTTGCGGCGGTAGCTACTCCTCCAATGGCCGCTACAGTTCCTTTCAGCGCCGTCTTGGCAACGCCACCCAACTTGGATAAGCCAGACTTAAAACCGCTTTCGTCGATATCTGTTCCGATTTTTACAGTGCCATCGTTCTCCAATCATGCCACCTCCTGTGGCTATGGCACTACGGCACTTTCAGCTCAAATATTTTTTTGCAGATCTTGCACTTCAACCATAGGTCATTTGCTCGTGCTTTCGGACCCAGCATCACCCGACTGTCCACTACTCCGCAGTACGGACAAATGGGCTTGCGCTTCTTCGTATCTTCGTTTGACATAATCTTTCATGTCCTGTTCTGTCTTATAGCCTGTGTTTCCAGTCCCAAGAGAGTAGCGTGATTTCATTTCCCGGTAGAACTGTTTTTGCTGCTTTGGGACATCCTTCAAATCTACTGTTCGGTAGGCCATGATCCGGCAGATCTCACAGTCTTGGGGAAGAGATTTGAACAGTGCTTTGAACCGCCACCAATGCAATTTTGCTGTGCTTAAATCTATCCCATAGCACTCCCAAAAAGCGGAGAAAATAAACTCGCTGTCCTGCTCAAAGTCAAATGCCTGTGGACGATTTTTCCCCTGTCCCGCTTTCTCTTGTGAAGCAGCAGAATAAAATTCCAGCATGGCCTCCAGTGTATTATTGGAGGGCGGAAGGCCCAGAGAAGTCATGAACTCACAGAGCCGTTCCGCTTTCTTGTTGTCTGTATCCTTCGCCAAAAGAAGTCCCTGAAACTCAATCCAGCGGCGGAAATCCGTATCTATGGGGTATCGTACCTCATCAACTTCAATCTCCTTTGGCGGCTCCCAATACAGGCTCATTTTTTCAGATTCTGTAGGGTGAGCAGCTTCTGTACCTCCGGTCGGTTCAGTGCTTCCCTGGCTTCCGCCAGCTTCGCTTCCATTCTTGCTTTCCGTGCGGGTGCGTCATAAGCCGCAATAATGTCCTCACACGCCTTCATCAATTCGTTTGTATCTACCTCTTCCACTCCGGGCAAAGAGCCGGGAGCAAGATCCAAAACGAACATATGGAGCCGCTGGACAGCCTCCCGGCGGGTGATCTCACCACTACGGTACTCCTGATCGATTTTTGCCACAGATTCGATCTTATCATCCACGGACAATGTTCTAGCGGGTAACTCATAGGTCTTTCCTTGGATGGTAACTTTGTAATTCATGTTGTTCTCTCCTTAGACAGCAGAATATGTGTACTCTGTGGGGGCAGTTCCAACGCTCCGCAGGTCTACGGAAATAGCGGAGTTTTCGCCAGCATTTCCGCCGCCATCAGAATTGACGATGATGGAAACGGTGCCCTTCTCTCCCTTACCAGTCAGCAGGGAGAAATAGACATAGGGCACAACGACCTTCTGACCCACGCCGTGGGCGATATCCAGGCCAAAGCAGTAGTCCTGGAAAGCGTCGCCAATGTAGCGGTCGCCGGTGATGGCAAAGGTGCGCTGTGTGCCAGTCTTGGAGGTGGACAGTCCCGTTCGGATATACTGTTTGTCCTGGGTAACGGGGTTCATCTGTGGGTCCAAGCCAGCAATGCCCATCTGCACAACGGTATAGTCCTTCTCCGTGGTGGCCTCCTCTCCAATCCCGACTGCCAATACCCAATCATCGTTGGTAGCAAAGCCAGCAAATTCATCATTCGGAGTATATCCGGCCATTAATTCAGATACTTTCATGCTTTCACTCCTTCTGTATAATACCTAACCCTGACCTGGAACATATAGCGGGCGACGGTGCCCGCCTCATTCACCCCGGCCAGATTCGGCATATTTTGTAGATTTTCAATACTTAGCACCTTACATCCCTGGAATTTAGGGAAGTTTCGTGATCTGTTCTGCTCATCGATCCAGTCCATAAAGTCCTGAACAATCTGCGCCTGCTCTGCGTTGACATCGCTTGTGCCTTGGTCCTGGGGCAGCATCTGCACAACGGCGAACTCATAGACCTTGATCCCCACGTCCCGAATGAACCGCTTCTCCCACACGTCGCTGTACACCGTTTCAACGCTGACACGCCCCGCCTTATCTGTGGCGCTGTTGAAATAGAGGAAGGACTTCACGGCGGGGCACTGCTCCAGAAATTCGAGAATTTCTTTATTTTTGTTCGCCATAAAATCACTTCCTCTTGATGTACTGTTCGATATCCTCCGCTAGTCTGTCGCCTTTAGCTTTCATGGCAGCCCGTTCCCAGTGGGAGGTCGTCCCTGGTGTATGGTATTCTAACGGCTTGCCAGATGGATATTTTGATTCGTTTTTCTTTGCGTAGCTGCTTCCGTTTTCGGCCAGGTACAGTTCCCCCTCCCATTGATAGTGAGCATAGGGAGATTTGTAATGTACGAAATCTTTTGTGACATCTATGTTTACATTGAGTTGCCCTCCACTTCCACCTGGAACATATTGTGAGCAATAGGCGTGGAGTCGTGTATTGGCATATTTCCTGACATCATCCGAAAAAATGCGCTTGAAGGTTTTATTCGGATTGAAAATCTCAACACTGATATTCATACGCCCTCCAGGTGGATGTGTCCCAATGGAAGCCTTGTGTTGTCCCGGACGGAACGGACGGTCATGAACTCGTATCGTCCCGCCACCGCCCGCACATTGTCCGGGGTCACATTTTCCTCTACCTTCCCATGTACCACGATGTCGCCAACAGAGGCTGTAAAGCCGGTCATGTCGCCTTTCCACTCCTGGTATGGGTGGTAATCCGGCGATTCCGGGATACGGACCGTAACCGTCTGCCCCAACGACACATCAGCGCCCGACACACTCCTCACGGTGGTTCGGACAAACACGCAGCCGGTCAACACGGTCATTTTCCAGGCATCCAGGCCGTCCCCGTCCTCCGCAGCACGGCGGTTCAGAATAGTCACGGTATCACGAAACAGCGGCGTCATATCCCAACCTCCAGGCTGACCAGCTCAACGGGAAGTATCTCCACGATTTGGTCATACACGGAGCCCATCATCTGCTCCTCTGTCCGGGCAGAGGCATAGGTCACACTCACACCGTCGTTGCTGACGCTGGACACATCCTTTTCGCCCCGGCTGATTTTTCCCATAGCGTCGATGATGAGCACCATACAAAGCCGGATATCATCGTCTGGTCCTGTAATCCGTCCCTGCGTCCAGTAATCCAGCTTTTTTCTCGCCAGTTGCTCCAGGCGGGGGAAGGCCGATGAGTTGGCCGTCCCGCCAAGGGCTTTATACTGTTCGTATGTGATATAGCCACACATCAAGCCTTCCCCCTCCTTCTTTTAGGTCTTGGCCGTCACAGTAGCGTTACCGGCATTCTGGGCCTTATAGGTGCTGTCAGCTTCTACAACGGTGATCTTATGGCCGGTGGTGGCAGTAATGTCAGACACGCCGTCCCAAGTAGTCCAGTTCCGCACACTCTGACCGTAAGTAACTACCGGAGCCGTAGAGGGGTCAGTTTTGTACTTGTACACGTTGGTGGGGGACTCCTTTATGGGAGTAACTGTCAGCTTGGTATCGCCGGATGCGGTTCCCGCCGCACTCTGCACCGTCAGCGTCCCCAGGGTGGGAGTGCTGTCCACATCAATGACCGCGATCCCGTCCAGATACTCGGCAAACAGGGTCATGCCCATGATGGCAAAGCTCTCGGACACGGCAGTGTGGTAGTTGCCCTCCACATGGAAGCCGATCAGATTCGTCTCACCATCCGTGGTATAGACCAGGCCAGCCCTTGCAAAGTCACTGGTAGACGGGTCCACATAATACAGAACAATATTCTCCACGGGGGTGGCAATCACTCGGCCACGGGGGATTTCCTCGTCAGACAGCAGGAACACAGTGGAGAAGCCCATAAAGTTCTGCACATACTGGAAGCCGAAAGCTGTCTGGACGGTGATGTTGGCGTCGCCCAGATAGTCGTAGAGGTCCAGGACATTGGCAAATCCCACTACATTGGTGACGGTCCGGTGGATCTGCTTGAACTTATTGATAACCAGGCCCTTGGCCATGGCGAGGGCTCTTTGCCAGGTGGTTTCAGAGCTGGCAAGTTTGCCGGTGTTCAAGTAGGCGTAGAAGCGGCGGGTCACGTTGTCCTGCAATTCATACAGGAATGCGTCGTCCGTCATGCCAACGGCCACGTCATAGCCATAGGTCTTAATGGCCTCGATAGAAACAGCCTTGGCATACTTCTCCACAGTCATCTCTTCGTAGGGGGTCTCAATGACTGTGGCCTTAGAGTAAGGAATTTCCTCGCCCTCTCCCACGTTTCCGCTCTGAAGGGTAACAGAAGCAGTCTTACTCTTTAGAATAGCGCCGGGCTCTTTGCGGATAGGGCGCATGATGCCCAGGACCTCCCGCAGGTGCTCCCAGTTGCGGGCAAAGCGGGTCACAAAGTCAATGACACGCGCGGTAGCCTGGATGTCGGACGATTTGGTCAAATTATCTTTTGCTGCCATAATCTTTATCAATCCTTTCTAAACAGGTCTAAATGTTCGGCAATAGCGGCCTGACGCTCTGAGGCATCTTTAATACTCATGATCTGGTCCTTAGTCATATTGCCGCTGGTGTCGGTTTTGGTAACTCCGGCGATCTTCAACGGTTCATGCTGTGGGTTCTTGAAAATGCCGTCCACGTCTTTGGTCATGTCGGAAAACAGGTCAGCGGGCTTTTTGCCTTTGTTTGCTGGGTCTTGGATGGCCTTTTTCAACTCCCCCAAAAAATGGGTGCGTGTATACTCGTTGACAAACTCCCGACCCTCGAGGGCGCTCTCTGCGGTCTGTGTGAGGATGGCGTCCACCTGCGCTTCCTTCTCCGCCTTGGCTCGATCCGCTTCGGCCTGCTTGTACTTGTCAAGCTCCGCCTGGATAGCGGCGGCGTCGCCCTTGGCCTTTTCCAAGTTGGCGATGGTCTCGTCCTTTTCGGCAAGTTGTCTTCGGAGATTTTCCAATTCGGTCTTTTGGTCCTCCGTCTTTCCCTTCACTTTTCCAATGTCACGGCTGTTTAAGTCCAAAATGCTGTTTACTTGCTCGTCCGAAATGTCCTTCAAAATTGCTTTGATCTCTTCTCTGGTCATAATCTTCTCCTCTACCACTTCGCTTTTTTCTCGTGGGTCGCATCCACTGTGGCCCCGTAGTTTCTCGACTTCGGGTCGGTCAAATGTTGTATAAAATCCGCAAATACGGGTTTTACCGTCAAATTGCTTTGGCATCTTGCCATGCTTGATAAACTTTTGGCCCTTGAATTGCAAACCAATCTACCATTTCTTCGTTTTCTGCCCAACTTCCTTGTATTTCAACGCTGTTACTGTTCAGTCCACTTTCATACAGGAATGCGTGTACGATTTCATGCCTAACTGTTTGTTTCTGCAATCTTTCGCAGTATGTAGTAGTTTCATGCTCATTTCCTCTATATGTGGTCATGTCACAATATACAATCTGCTTTTCCATAAAATCGCAGTATCCGCAGATAGATCTTCGTTCAAACTCCTCGTCTTCATCGTATTTCTTACTCATAATAGAATACTCAATGCCCAAAATATTAACTGTCATACTCTCTCAACCGTCGGTCCTGTCATAGATCTTGTTCTTTCCGGCCTGGGCGTAAGCCCTGCCTGCTCACAAAACCGTTTGTACTCTGCGCTCAGTGCCGCTGATTTCTTCCGGGCCTGTGTAGCTCCCAGCTTGTCGCCTGTGGCTATCATGGCATCCCTCTCGTCCTTTGCATAGCGGATCGCAGTTTCCATCTGCCTTTGTCTCTGGCTGGCTTCGTATCGGCTCATTTTCTGGCCCTTATACTCAATCCTCTCTGTGGAACGTTTGTTGATATCCGCCAGCTCTTTTCGGCTATACACCGGCTTGGACACTCCCAAAACAATAGGAGTTGCAAAGTGTTGACAGTTGAGTGTCCCAATGGGCCGTTCTAGCCTCCGGTTCAGCCTCTCAAATTCCTCTTTGCTGTATTGCTTGCCCTGGATGTCCCTGTGGTCTGGGGCGCACAGTCCGTGGGCGGAGATCTCCACACCGTCGGCTCCAAACTCCCGTCCGGTCTCCTCCATCATTTGACTGTTGAGCCGCCGAACGCCCTCCAGGATATTCATGCGGGCGGAGGAATCCAGGCGGCGGGAGTATCCGCTTTCCCAGGTCACCCGGCGTAGGCCGCTTCGGGCCATCTCCTTGACTGTTGAGCGCATTGCGCTCTGATAATCCACAACGCCGGTCTGCACATAGGTAATCGCCCGGTCAATAGCGGAAATGTAGTATTCCCGCAATGGGATGGTCTGCTTTCCACGCTTGAATCCAATCATGTAGGTGTTGGAGATATTGGCTGTACCATCCATAGCCTGACGCTTTGCGGCGTCCACAAAGGAGGACAGTACCGACCTGGCGGCGTAGCTCTGGAGCGCATCCATTTTCCTTGCTCTGTAATAGGTGTTGGCAAACTCCACATTCTCCTTTGCTACCTCTTCAAACAACCGCTCCACTTCCCGCTGATTCATCCCCATAATACGGGCCATTTCTTTCTCAATGGCCTTGAGGTCCGCCCCAGCATATTCGATGGCTGTTTTCAGGCGGTGAGCGTCCGCCGCGCCGATATCTCCAATTTTACGGATTCGCTCACAGATACGTTGAACAACATAGTTGTTCAGGCTCTCCAGGTTTTCCACGATGTTGTCCGGCAAGCCCTCCAGCCAGGACTCATTCATCAGTCGGCTCATTTATAATCGGCTGAATTGCCGCCTCCTGTATGTACTGGCTTCCGGCTTCTTCGGCAATCTCCTCCACACGGGCCTTTGCGGTCTCGTAGTCCTCGTCCATCATCCAGGCACGGACCTCTGCTTTATCTACAGCGCCGATCCCTTCAGCCACTGTCAACTGGTTGAAGTGCTCGTTTAACTGTTCGATATAGGAGGCCGACCAGTCGTATTGCGTGTCCCAGTCCCCGATAGGGGCCAGGTCGTTGTAGTTGGCAATCACATCCACAGCCCGGAGCAAGTCATCTGTCCCCCGCTCCAGCGCCCGTCGAAACTTGGTAATGACAGCGAATGTGGAGTTGAGCGCCGCCCGCATTTCTGTTGCGGTGGCATATGATGTAGTGGGAGGTGTCAGTATTCCGGGAGACAGCCCGCACAAAAGCTCCACCATTTTGTTGTTGACCGTGATCCCGACCTCCAGGTCCGCCCCCCGTATCTCCGGGGAAAATTCCTGGATCATCTTGCCGGGGTTTGAATTGTCTCCCACACCACGCATCATCTGCAAGAAACGCCGTTTTTCCTGTGGTAGAACTACATTTCCGTTTTCATCCTTCACCAAAAGAGTCTTGTCGACAAAGATCATAGTCTCCTTGGCGCTGTACTCCCGATTGAAACGCTCATACGCCTCCACCGCCTTTGCCATAGGGCCGTCCACACCGGCTGTAATCTTCACGCCGTTTACGCCGTTCACGTCCGCCCGGTTGACCGCAGGAGACTTATAGCGACCAAACAGAGGGCGGTCCACATTTGGGATGATCTGTTCCTCTGGGATGTCCTTCCAGGCTGGCACTTGGTCCAACCGAATCTCGTTCGCTCCCTTAAAGGCTACGTTACGGATGATAAGGGCGCTGGTTTCCTGCCCACTCTCAGTCTGTGCCTCCTTAACCATCTGAATCTCATATCGCTGATATAACCCGGACTCATTTTTGATTTCTCCGACCTTCAAAATACAGGACAGGATATCATTCCCGATGGACTCGCATACAGCGAAGTCTCCATTTTTCACGATATCTACGCCCAGGCGCTTGCCATCGGTATATGGCTTAACAATGCAATCCCCAGTTCCCAGAGCTACCTCAGCGGCCACATCCATTCTGTCTCCCAGGTAGTAGTCTAAAAAATTCTGAATAAATTTCGCTCTGGCACTATCCCCCTCGACTGTGATAGTGCTGTCCTGCATAGCCAGGGTCGCCACTTTGTTTGCCACAACCGCTGTTACGGAGATATTTGACATATCGCTGTAATCATCCCGGTATATTGGCTTATCTTGCAACTCCAGCCCGACCTTCTGGGCCAGATAAAGCAAAATGTTCTTCACAAATCCCGTAGGGTACACCCCCTCAATACATATACTGCTTGACAAAGTGATTTATGGAGTACCGTAGCTCGTCCATAGCGTGATTGTATGCGTCTACTGGATTCCCGTGCTCGTCCACGCAGTACATACCGATCTCTTTCAAAAAATCTATGTGTCCATATGTTTCATCTTCCACTAGAAAGAAACATCCGTCCTGAATCATATTTTGTGTGTACTCTATCCCGACCTTGATTCCCTTGGTACTCCCGCGGATATCGTGTGCATTATTGTCCGCGTTTAGTGCGTCGATTCCATAAAGTTCCAGTTCCTTTCGTAACGCCTTACAGGCCGGGTCAATATACCATGCGTCTTCCCGCATATTCCAGCGGTTGCGGCAATATGGGGCAAATTTCCCGGCCAATTCACGGGCCTGTACGCTCATAGCCTTGTTCCCGCCGTCGTAGTACCAGTTTGCCACACGGTATAGCGCCATCCCCTTCTTTGTGCGGCAGACCAGGTTGCAGGACACGCTTGTGGCATCCGTCAGGCCGCCGTCTCCGGCAAAGTACATCTCAATAGGGCGGGCATCGTTCGGCAGCCGGGTCAGGATGTGCTTAGTCGGATCAAACATGGAGTAAATCACACCCTGGGGGATACACCGTTCTCCCAGCCAGTCCCGCTGATAGAGATATGGATTTCTCTCCAGCGTCTGGCGTAACTCTTCCTTTCGCTCCGGTGTGATAATCGGGTTGTCATCCACCGTCCAATGTGTCCAGCGGGTGTCCTGCACATTGAACACATCTGTGATGACCGGGTGCATGGGTGCTGGCGGGTTCAGGTCGGCCAAATGCCAACGGATATGGGCGGCATACGTCCGGCGGAAGCACTCCTGAATCATGTTCATGTGCAGGATGTCAATCTCGCAGAAGTACACCCCGCCCAAGGATAGGCCACGGATGGTCTTGTCGCTGTCCGCCTTGGCTCCGCCCTTGTAATAGATCTTCTTTACGCCGGAACAGGTTAGAGCCTCCAGGTGGTCCCCATGGTCATCATGCTTCAAGTTCGCTTGCCTTCCAAACAAGTGGATCAGGCCATTTCCATCACCATCCATGACCAACCGAAACGCCTGCTGCTGTGATGCGCCGACCACTAGGAAATTGCTGTCCTTGGAGGTGTTCAAGAAGTCATAGAACCGCAGGATGCAGGCCGTGGTCTTGCCGCTTCTGGGCGTTCCCTCCGCCACATCCAACGTCCGGTCAAATGGGCGATTCAGAAAATCTATTTGCTTTGCGGAAAGGCTCATTATTTCCTCGATTCATACATATCACGCAGTAACGGGTGAATCTCTTGCCTTTGCTCCGTATTCGCTGTAAATTTGTCAATCAGCGTTCCCAGTGCAGTGGTAATCTGCGCTGGACTGGCCTCCGCCAGCTTCTCTGGGTCGTTCAGGGCGGCCAGCCCTTTTCCGATAATCTCGCAGACAACTCCCTTTTGACTGTCCATATACGCCAGAATGTCGGCGGTGTTCTCGTCTTTTTTCTGATTGCACATTTCTGCAATATCTGCATTTCCTTGCACAATTTTCTTCACCGTGTTAAGAGAAACGCCATTTACTTTTGCTGTTGCGTTATAACTGCCCAACTGTACATAGTCAGCAATAATTTTCTTTTTCTGCTTATCCGTCAGCCGTGCAGCCATAACACCACCTTCCTGTCATACAAATCCGCCCCCATCTCCCGCAACGAGGCACGGCATATATACCCCTTCTGGGGTATGTTGCGGGTTTGGTCAGGCTTTCCGGAGGCCTGCTCTGTAAGGACTTGCGTCCTGGTGCCACCGCCCGCCTCATACGGCGAGGAGCGGCATATGTGCGCTTCCCGCTTAATTGTCACACCCTTATGTGCGGCTGGTCATTCCGTCCTGGTACACATAAGGCAGTTTTCAGCGGGATAGCGCCGGGGCAGGTCATAGCTGCCGCCGCTTCCGCCTCCATGACAGGCGGGTGCCCTTTACCCTTCTCCGGTGCATAATTAGGCACTGTAAGCCCCCGGTATAGTGTCTTTCCACAGTCATAGGAACCTGCAAGATTTGAACTTGCGACCTCTACCCCTTTCGGTTAAGTGACGGATTCCGCCCCGTCCCAGGTTCCGCATGCCCCCGTCTTTCCGGGGTGTCAGCTCCTTGGCCTTTGGAGCAAGCTTCATTTAGTGCCCGCAAGGGGCAATGTTTCGCCGCATGGAGGGTGCGACCCTCCGGCCCGGATGTGCGGCGTATGTACCCCGGCAAGCGCCGGGGTTGAGGAGGAAATAGAAGAAGCGAATGGGAGCGCAGGGGCATACGCTCCCACACTCCCATTGTCGCATAGATGGCACTTTAATTTTCACAGATATGTGAATACAACAAAATTTTTCATGAGATGATTAAAGGTTTACTATTTCTTTGGCGGCCTGTTTGGCCAGTCCGTCCTGCCTAATAAGTAGTCAATCGAAACATCGAAATAATCAGCCAACCCCTCCAGAGCCTTCCTTGATGGCTCAATTTCTCCCCGCTCTAATCTTCCAATTGCATTTCTGTCCAGGTCGCAACACTCAGATAAAGCGCACATTTTCAGCCTATTTCTCTCCCTCAGCCTCCTCAGCCTCTCCGGGAACTCGTTCAAGGGCTATCCCTCCCTATGTCTTTTCTCCTGCCTGATCCAATACCGGATGGTGGAGGAGTCTATCCCCGTATCGTTGGCGATGGAATAGATGCTCTCTCCGTTCCTATTCCGCTCTACGATCTCCCGCTTGTATTCACGGCTGTACTTGCGGTGGGTCGTGCCGGCTCCCTCAAGGCAGTTAACACAGTCCAGAAGTGTGCAGTTAAGGCATTGCTCAATCTCACTCATTGATACCGCTCCTCCCTGGGGATATAGTACGGACCGACCACCATCCGCAGCCGCTCCTCGAATTTCGTTCTGGTGTACTCCATGTCCCTGGTGTCGCCCTCCACCATGTCGGCGGTCTCATTGACCACGGCGTTGAGGGCATCCATAAACCTCTTGCACCGCTCCGGCCCGAATCCGAACGCATTGTTGAGTGCGATCGCCGCGAAGTCGGCCATCTCCTGCCTAGTGACCCGGCGCGTCACCGCCAGCTCGATCCGGTGCCGCTGGTGGAGCCGGTCAAGCATCCCGCTCATGCTGTCCGCCCTCCCCGTCGTGGACGTTGCCGATGATCTCAATTCCGCCAGTTGAAAGATGCTTATTTACGCCCATACTTTCAGCGCCATTCAGCCAAACGCAAAATCTATTCCACTCTGGGTCATAGCATACAGGGGCTTCTTTTTGTTCGCCCTTCCAGTTCGTCCAGCGGATGATGTCTCCCTCAAAAATCTTCTTCCCGTTCTTGTCGGTCAGACCCGCGTACTGACAAACCGTGGAGGGGTCAACCTCAATTGGAACAATATCATCTCCCATTTTAATTTCGCCAGTTCTTGCGTTCCTGCGCCTGTAAGCCTTGTTTTGAAGGATAAATGCTCCGCTGTATTCTCCCCAGTACGGGAATCCCTCCACCCATGCTCCATCACTCAGCCGCTTGGCTTTGAAAAGGATTTCTCTCATTGGGCACCTCCGATGATCTCGTCAAGGGTGACGGCCATTTCATTTTTCAGGGATGGAAAAGCATTTTTGCGGAGATAGATGATTTTCCCATCAACCTTCATCGTTACCATATCAGCAACTTTTCTTAATTCTGCGGGGCCAACTACTTCAAGAAGGTTCTTCGCCCTCTCCACCTCCTGCTGCGTCCAGCAGGGCTTGCGGATAATACGGTCGGGGTCGTTGATAAAATCAACAAGGCAAGGCATACCAGCAGGAATCCAACTTCCATATCCCTCTCCATTGTATTTAGGCATGGCATATTCTAACGCAATCCCACCACTTATCCTGTAAATCGCTATGTCATTTCCAGAAACAGTCCACTCTTCATCTGGTTCAACCCCCAGCACCTCACAAATTCTCGGCTTGTCCATGTTGGCCTCCTCCTTCGCATATGGCACCCAGCAAGTGCTCCTGTGGTGGCAATCCTCGTTTTCGTCCCAAGAGCAGCAGGGGCCGCCATGAGCACAGTCGCAGCACATACCCTCCACGGCGTTAGCCGTGTTGGCCTCCTCCTTTACAGGGGTACAATTTGTACCCTCATTTAATCCGTTACAATCTGAAACGGGTTCATCCTCCACCACCTCGTAGCCCATCAGGCGGGCGGCTTCGTGTGGATGGGTTTTTCTGAAATGAACGCAACCATCGTTGGTAGGCGCTTTTTGATACATTGGACATTCCAGGCAGTTTCTACCTTTGCAAAATAGTCCGTGTGCTCTTTCACCAGGCACTACTTCCCCTGTCTTGGCGTTCCGAAACTTCATGGGCAGCCTCCTTGTCCCTTTCTATACAATGCCGGATGTATTCCTCTATCATTTTCATGTCCTCATGGTCCATCTCAATTTTCCCTTCCATCCACAGGAGGGGCAATAGAAGGTATCTCCACGGCCTCCGTTTCCGCAGATTCCGCCGCAGTTCGGGCACTCGGCATCAACGAACATCAGGTTACTCATGCTCAATCTCCTTCATCTGCATAAAAAAGTTTTCGTCATCTTCGTCAAAAATGCAAAAACCCAATTTTCTGTATAAGGACAAAGCGGGAGTGTTCTCTTTATCAACTGATAACTTTTTCCCGCCAAGAAGAGCCGAAAATTGTAATAAATCTTTTCCCAAACCATTTTTTCGATATGCAGGAGATACATATACCCCACATATCCACTTAACCCCTTTTTCTTGCTTGATTTCGACAGTAGCCACAAGTTCGTCCTTGTCGTACCAGAAAAACTGATTGTGATTATTGCAGAAATCAAAATCACCCAGCCTCATGCTCGTCCCCCTTATCCATGCGGGCACCGTGTCTATGTACTTTCTCTGTAAGTGCTCTTTCGTGGCCCCAGCCACGCCTTGTGATGCGATCCCTTAAAGTGTGTGGGTTTATACCCAGTCTTTCACTCCAAACTGTAAGAGGGAGTGTTTCATTCCCCATCGTCAGGAAAATTGTATTTTTCCTATTGTTAGTTTGTTCTTTTGGCGTTGCCCATCGGCAATTATCGGGGGAATACCCTTTTGTCCCGTCTATTCTGTCAAGAGTAAGGCCGGGGCGATATCCACTTTCTTCTGCCCATTTTTTGAAGTTCCTTATATCATGCCATTCTTCACAAACCGCCACGCCACTTCCGCCATACTGAGGATAACTTTCAACCTTTTTGCAATAGCACCTATCCATCATACAACGATAATTCACGTACCACGGTTCGTAGTAATATCCGTGCTTGAACCCCTTCTTGTTTTTGTAGTGTTCTTTTAACTCAGCCATTCTTCATCCCCTCCAGCGCGGCCTCAGCCTCGGCACGGGTTAGGAAAACTGTTCTCCCCATAAATGCAAAATCGCTTTTTGTGCATTTCTTTCTGATACATAGCACATATCTGGTTGTTTCCTCTTTCGGCCTATACGCTCCGCACGGCCATGTCAACCCAGAGCCTGTCCGGCAGTCATCGTATTTTTTGCAGTTCTGGCAGTTCATGTGTCCTCCTCTCCCTCCGGCGGGCGGCGGTAGACCGGACCAACCTGCTCATACCAATCATGCGCAGAGCATTTTTCACCATCTGGGAACGTAAACAGTGGTACAAAAGGATTTTTGGTGACCAATACCCAACAGTTTATTTCTGGCGCAAAAGCCGCTTTTCCGTCCATCTCCAGCAGCTCCTCCAGCGTCAGCGGCTCGTTGCTGGGCTGGGGGAGGGTGGGCGCATACTCTACATACTCGATTTTCCCCTTATTGACTGTTGGTGTCCACCTGTCGGCGTTTTCAAGACTGGTATAAATTCGGGGGCGTAGTTGACTATCTAAAATGGCTTTCCCATTTTGAAACGCTATAAAAATATGTTGCCCTTTTTCAAGATTCCGCATCGTTCAGCGTCTCCTTTTTGGATCATACTTTTTGAAATCTGGCTCACTTTTGAATATAAAACGATTATTGCACCACCGCTGTAGCATCCTCACCTCACTCGGGGCGTTTGGCTTGTCGTAAATCATCACATATGGGTCGTACCCCATGTCCCGCAATGTATAGATGCGGTATAGGTTCTCTTCCATGGTGGTGTCATAGCCGGTCAGGCAGTATACCGTCCCGTATGCCCCATTCACCTTGCGTCTGGCCTTGGCCGAATATAGCCGTAGTCCCTTCAAAACGGCATCCGTTTCGTGCATATAGTCCCAGGCGAAATGAATGTCTTTTAACCTTATCTGGTTGATCGCCGCAATGTTTTGCTCTGTCAGCAATCGGCAATCCAATCCCTGGTTGATATCTACCCACGCTTGGCTGTCTGCAAGCTGGCCCAGCAAGCCCATGTGCTGTGGGCAAGCCAATATATTGGGGTCCATCAACACGATGTTTTTCTGATCCCTCCACCATTCAGATAGATCAGCGACTTTGACCGATCGCCGCCCCTCTTTTCCGGACACAATACAGAAATGACATCCTCGAGGACAACCACGGGTAAGAAAGCCATAGGCTGTGTCTTTCGTTAGCTTTGGGTATAAAGAGTAATCAGGATATATGTGCTCGATTTCATCCGGCAGTTTATTATCCAGCCCATAGCCCGTTCCACCTTTGATGATCTCCGTGGCATTGACCGGCTCCGGGATGTCTGGACTGTATGTATCATCAAACACCTTGCTCATGTACACTCGGTCATACTGTTCCCAGCCCCACCACCATTCCACGCTATCCCCCTGCGCCTTGTGCCATGCGGAGAGTTTCATGAGGGCCAAATTCGGGAAGTTGTGCCCATCTACATCAATCAGCCCGATTTTCAAGTAGCCCCTCCCATCTCTTTCTCAGTTCCTCCCACGCCTTCGGGGTCATTGCTCGGCCACAGTTTGGGCAAAAGTCACACTTGACCGGATAACATCTTTCACATTTTATGCATTTGAAAATACCGCCCCGGCCTCGCTTATCGGCCCCGATCATTGTCCATGTAGATCTCCACACCCGCTCCATCTGCTCCTGCGTGGGTGGGGTAAGGGCAGAGAGGGCAAGGTCAATGGCTTCATGGAGTTTGCTGTATTCATTTTCCCCCTCAACAGTAGTAACAGGGATGAGCAAATCCCACCATCCACCGTTTTCAAGGACTTCAATCGCTTCTTCCCGCGTCATGACTTGGCCTCCTTTCCATCCCCAAGCGCCAAGTATCCGCCTTGATAGAGCTGGTACAGCGTACGGCCCTTCCCGTCTGTCAAATAAGGCAAAAACACCTCGTCGATCTGGACTTGCCCGGCCTCGATAATCGCCATCTGTGCCATAATCCAGTCCCGAACGTTGCGCCAAGCGGTTCGTTCTGCTTGCCCAGGAGCTGCTTTAACTTTTTGCCGGCCAAATACCACCCGAACCCCATCCACATTGGCCGGCAGGGAGAACCCTCGTGGGCCGTCCGGTGTCTCGATGCCGAACATTATCCCGATTGGCTGGCCTGTGGTGTCGTAGTCCACCATGATCTTTCTCGCCCCGTGGCTGGCAAGAGCGCCTTGGATTTCCCCCAGGCTTTTATAGACATCAATGGTGGTCGTATAATTCTTAATCGCCACTTTTCATCCCCTCCAGCATCTCCATCTCCTCCGCACTCAGAATCGGCGCACGGGTGTTCCAGGCGAGAAGGGCTTCATTTGCCCCATTACGCTTAATAACAACCATTCCGTTGCTATCTTGGTATATTTCGCTTTCAAATGTCTTAACTTCGCAGCATCCACTTGGGCATTCAACTGTCCATTTATCTAAAATTGCAACCGGATTTGTTCTATACCCGTTTGAAGTCCGGCGTAACTCCCCGGCTCCTCCGCAGAACGGACACGGCAGCAGCGCCCCCGCTTCCGTCAGCCGTCGAGCCGCCTCTTTTGAGCCGAGCATCGCTAATTTAATGTCATCCATGTATAATCCCCTTCTCTATGTCCGCTATGGCCTGAAACACCGGATAAAACTGCTGGGGAACTACTGCGTTTCCAAGGCATTTAAGTCTGTCCACCCGAGAGGGAACCCCATAAGCCACTCTACAAATGTCGGGTTCAATTGGCCACCAGCCACCACGTCCAGGCTTGGCCCTCCGTCTCTGTGCCTCTCTCCATTCCCTCTGCTGTTCTGCGCTTTCGGCGTGGGCCACATCTTCACCATCCCGCTCAAATTTGGCTCGCCCCTGCTGTTGTGATAAAACTTCCGGTTCGCCGAATCTGACGCAATCGGAGTTTTCCAAAGAATAGGTTCTCCGTCCTCTCCCGTTATGTTTTCTTTCCAGCGCTCTACACCCGATAATCGCGCATCTGTCCCTCCTGTGCGGGGCGTCGACGGAACAAGCCGGAATAATAAACGCTTGGACGGAGTAACCTTCGTTTTCCAGGTCAGCGTACACCTGGTCGAGTGCCATATTGACGATCCCAGCAACATTCTCGCCAACGACCCAAGCGGGCCGGAGTTCCGATATAACTCTAAGCATTTCAGGCCAGAGGTAACGGTCATCGTCACTGCCTCTTCGCTTCCCGGCAACGGAGAAGGGCTGGCACGGAAATCCTCCTGAAACAATGTCAGCTGTTCGCAGTCCTGTTTTTTCATAAAAGCTCTCCTTTGTCAGCGTCCTGATGTCCCTCCAGCGTGGCACATCTGGCCAGTGTTTTTCCAGCACCTTTGTCGGATAGTCCGCCCACTCACATTGTCCAACGGTTTTAAATCCAGCCATTTCCGCCGCAAGATCCAAGCCTCCAATGCCGGAAAACAGGGATAGATGGGTTAGCTTCGCCGCCTCTTTGTCGCCCAGCAGGGCACGCTTAATATCGTCCATATGGTTCGTAATGTATGTATTCATTCATCACAACCTCCCATCCAGCGCCGCACTCAACCTGTCGGCGTTCTCCAATGTGCGGTTTTTTCGGTAGGCGTTTTGGGCGGCTTCAACTGCTTTTCTTAAATCGCTGTTCCAACGGTACATAATATCTTCATACGATTTCAAATTCCGTTCTACTGTGTACTTTCTCATCAGGTGCTTTTTTTCAATTTGTCCTTGTTCCTGCGTAATCGCCTTTTGAAAAAATCTAAAATATAATGCTGCCAAACCCTGATACATTACTGCATCAATAAAATCCAAACTATCCGACATCGGCTCTCCACGCATGGCCGCTCTTTCAAAAGGAAGTTCTGTCATAGTGGCAATTCCTCCTCCACTGGCTGAAAATAATCCTCCCACCCGTAATGCCTTGGATAAAGTCCATAAGGAAAAATTCTTTTTGTCCTCTCGCTGTAACACAGTTTTATGGCTTTGTCCTTCGTGGCATATTTTCCAAACAGACGGTTTTTTGTAATTGACAGCTTGCTATCACATGTATCGTCATTTTCTATTCGCTCATAGGACATGACTACGTCGGCCTTGTTAGTGATGTCTGCGGAACCGGCCACATCATCGTTGTCAAACTCCAATTTGCTTTTTCTGGGATGAGCGACCAGAATAACAACTACATCATATTTGACAGCGATCTTTTTAAGCTGACCCACAAAATTGCTCTGTGCCAAATAAAGCTGATCGTTTTCCTGAACTGTTTCCATAGCTGTCATCAAATTGTCGATGCAGACTAGCCGAACTCCGTATTGCTTAATGACTTTTTCAATGGTTTCTGGAAGGCTTTCAAATTCCGCGCCATCCTCCGGAAGCCAGTTATTGTCGTATATATAAGCGCGGCCCTTATACCAATCACTGATCTGTCGAATTACGCCGTCCCCGATGGTATATTCATAGTCCCCATAGATATTTTGAATGGCCTTTATGTAATCCGTTCCGGCTAGCTGAAAATCGATCCATCGTTTAAAGTGATAATCAGCCAATTCACCAGAGTAAATAAATACATTCTCTCGTTGATCCAGTGCCTCACAGACCAGTTGGCTCATAAATGTGGACTTTCCATGTCCCCGCTTTCCGGTTAGCAAAATCACTTGTCCCATAACCAATCCGCCAATCAGACGGTCTATATCCGGGATATTGGTTTTGATTTTCGGCAGGGCGTTGATGTCCACCGACTGTACCAAAGCCAGGTCTTTAACATTTTCCATCTGGGGTATCTCCGCGTTTTCGATTGCCGTCCTGATTGCCTGTTTCCCATATTTCAGAAGAATATCATTCGCGTCCTTTTCCCCCAGATAGTCCTTTTTACGAACCACCTTTACCGTCTGTGGGAGGCGGGCCCGTAAAGTGTCAGCCAGCGTGATCTTTCCATGCTCGTTATCGCCAAATACCACAACATCATGAAACTTTGTAATCCAGTCCCAGCAATTTGCAAGCCATGTAAAGCCTGTTGCCCCCGTTGGAACAGAAACCGCATTGTTAAAGCCGCATTCCGCTACTGATAGGCTGTCTATCTGCCCTTCCGTAATAATCAGGCGGTCAAAGTCCTTGCACTGCTTTATTCCAAATAAGATTGGCATAGTTTCCGCCTCAGACCATTCTTTGTTTTTGTCAATGCCTTTGCGGAACTTCATGTTGCGGTATTTGACAAATTGGAGTGTACCAGTCTCATCGTAAAAGGGGAAAACCAAAATGTCCTTGTTATCTGTCCGAGTGGTCAGTTCATACTTTCGGCAAATTTCGGAGCTAATTCCCCGTTTTGCCATGTACTCGATTGCTCCATTCCGAACTACTACCGGCTTCTGTGGCAGTTTTCGGTAAACTCGCTTTTCACCGAAACCCAAGTCATAATCAAAATCTCTTGCCAGCTCTACAAAATGTCCATGGTAATCGCAGCTCGCTCGGAAGCACTTGAACAGACCGCTTTTAAGATTCACGGAAAATGTATTCTTGTCCCGATTTCCGCCTCCCCGACACTGGGGGCAATACTTGAAAAACAGCTCGTCCCCTTTTTCATGGATATCGGCCCCGATGGCCCTGGCCAATCCATAAGCATCTTCAGTCTTGAACTCATAGCTCATTGGTACATCCCCTTTACGAACAGGCCAAGGTCCTTCCCCATAGCTTCTGCGTCTCGTCTCCACCTGGATGGGAATCTGTACAACCTCCCATCAATCACAATGGAGTCATCACCCGTCCCCTCGGCGGGGAGCCCGCCGTCCTCAGACGGCGCGGCGACGCCGCAGCTATCTTCTTTTCTTCTATTCCTTCTTATTCCTTCTTTATTATGTCCGTCCGTTGTCCGTGAGTTGTCCGATTTTCGTTCACGGCGTTGTTTCGTTTGTTGCCCTCTGCCCTGGTAAACCTCCCAATTTTCAATGGTTATCGTTGTTCCATTCGTTGTATCACTCTTTGTTTCAACCATTGTTTCATTTTCGAGGGATTTTAAAAATCTACTAACCTTGTTCCGGCTCCATTTCCATCGCTTGGACAATTCTAAGATGCTCTTATAGACAGTTCCAGGCTGGAACTCCATAAATTTCCCATTTTTGAAAATTGTATTCTCCGTCCCTTGGGCCATAAGAAGCAGGTCAACCCAAGCTTGTCCTTTGGTAAATGGTTCCGAAACCCATAAGGGGTCATCCGCAAATTTTCTCCAGAGTTTGATCCACCCTGCTTTTTCGTCCATAGCTTACTCCCATGTTGAGGCGATTCTGGCATATATCTGCTCATATCCGTTTCTGAAATAAACATCCATGAGACAGGTCAGCTCATCCATCGTCAAGTCGTACAGGGTCATAGGCCTTCCATTGGTCATAACCTTAAAGTCATAGCGGCACGGAAGGTGGTCGGTCTTAATTCTCCGCTTTTCATTCTTCATCCTTTTCAGCCTCCGATACAATCACCTGGTAACCATCATGGATTTCTCTGCTGGTGTCCAATTCTAAGTTGTCGGTTATGTAAGTTTTGGAAAGTTCCGCCGGTTCCTGTCCATTGAAAAAGTCCTGGGGATTATGGGTGCAGGTGATTCTAAATTTCTTCTTCATCCGGCATTTCCTCCAATCGCTCCTTTAGCTCCCTGTACAGTACATCATGGATGACCCGTCCGCTGTTCTCCTCTTTGCAAAACAGGATTTGGCAGTTATAGCGGGCCAGCCAAGCCAGCATAGAGGCCGTTAGTGATGCCGGGTGAACTCTTGCCCTATAATGGCCGCTGTAAGCCTCGTCAAGACTCCCATTCTCCACCAGGAGGTATAACTTTGCCCCCGCCTCTTTAGCCCGCTTAAACTCCCTGACAAAGCGTTTCCGGTCTTGACAATAGCAGTGAGCCAGTTCGGTCAAATCCATCTTACGCTCAATAGCTACCTGGTCCCTTAAGTCCAATGTGTCACACTTAACGGAGTAATCCCCGAAAGAGAGGGCTACTCTCTCAATCGGGGCTCCGATCTGCTCCATACGTTTTTTGGCCCGTGGTGTGTCCTGTTCTCTAGTGTCCCATAAAACGGACATTGTAGATAGGGCGCGCTTGACCGAAAAATGATCCATCAGAAGGGCAGCTCCCCACTGTCTTCATTGATTTGGGCAAAGCTGTTTTCTGCGGCACTGGTGACTTTTAACGGCTTGTCCTTTGGCTGTCGATACTTTCCCTGCCGAATATCGTCTACATCAGTCAGAGCGCAACACTCCGTGGTCCAACCAGTATTTCCGTTCATTTCCCACTCCCGATTGCGGAACAAAACGCCAACAAGTTTTCCTTTCAGCTTCGTTTCATCCCAGTCCCAGTGGTAGCCAGGGTTGCTGGCCTCGATGGACCAGACAGCATTTCCAAAAGCGCGCTTAGTCCATCCGTCCTTTTCGCTCCCGTCATCTTTTGGCTCAGAAAGGCGGTAAGTTCCTCTCCATTTCTTGTCCTCTCGATCCTGCTCTTTATAATCCTTTGCAAAAAAGTCTTTGTACTGGCCCTCCAGAATATCAAAGGAGATCAGAAGTACATTCCCCCAGTCGTAGGAAACCTCCTCGGCATTTAGAATTTTGGCGACATAGCCACCAGCAGGAAGGAGCTCTCTGGCCCCAGCAGACTTCTTGGCTTCAAATCCGCTAAACTGTTTCATTACTCTATTCCTCCGTATTTTCGATAATATTTAAAGGGCACCAATACCCTCTATAACGAGTGTCTACGATGTATTCAGCCGTCCTTCGGCACTGTTTTCTTGCGTATGTTTCTAATAATGGGCAAAATTCACAGCATACACGGTCATCGGGGAAAAACAGGTCTACGGTTGCTTTGGTATAGCTGGTTACCCCTTCGTCCTTTGCCTTACCCATCAGAAGTCCTCCAATGCCTTTAGAACAAATCCCATGTCATTATCGATCTCAAAGGATTTAAAGGCTCCCATGGGGCTTTTTGCTGTGCTGTTTTTTGCCTGCGTCTCGAATATATAGCGGTCATCATCGGTCTTCTTGGCCAGTAGAACAGTCCCAAACAGACTTTCTGGAACCAGCTTTTCCAGTTTTCTGCCATTCGTTTTAATTCTTGTAAAGCTGTATCCAAAATCATCCCGGATCGTCTCACTATGCATGACAAAAATGATGGTCAGATTGTCCCGCTGCCGGCCGGCTATCTCGATCAAGTCCCACACAAACTGTGTCAAGTCTATCCATTTGCCAAAGCCCGTTTCTTTCATACTTTTTACTTCTTTGTCCACCATACAGGTGTTCAACGTGTCGATGACAATGGTTTTCGTCTCTGGTTTTTTCTGGCTGATATTGACAACTAGGCCAGCGATTTTCTGAATGTCTCTGGTATATGCAAAATTCCTATTGGCTTCATTGTATTGGCTCCGCCAGTCTTTCCAGGCCAGTCCTTTTCCGTCGCAGTCAATATAATAGGTGCTTTTAGGGTCCAGATTCCGCATAGCCGTTGTTTTCCCAGACCCGGATTCACCCATTACACAAATTAAGCGGCTCATATTCCTACCTCCGGCGGAAGATTCGCCACTGGTACCCCGTCAGATCCCATAATTAAAAAGCCAGATCGCCCATCCTTCAGCCTGACACGAACTGTCCCGTTTATAGCTTGAACCTCTTCCAGTGGACCTATGTTTTCAGTTGCCCATGTAAGCAGTTTTGTTGTAGTTTCCATATAACCAACTCCATATCCCTCAATTCAGCCAGTCTTGATAAGTCGTGGCTCCGTAACCCGTGGCATATTCTGAAAATTCCCGAATGATGCCAGGATAGCCGTCCAGAAGCCACTTGATGATCTCAAGTGCATATTCTGTTGCGTATTCCTTTAGTTCTGCCATTGTGTCCTTGTTCTCGCATTCAATCCAGGATGGATAACCTGTCCGCTGAATCGCCGTAATGTCTGGATGCTCTGGAATATTCATAGCCCCGCCACCTGTATCCCTACGGCGGCACCCAGCCAGAACACCAGGCATCCAAAGAGGATCACCATGCCGGTCCAAAACCGCTCTTGCCGCCGCTGACGGCGCTCATTTCGTGTCCTCACTTCTTCCGCCTCCTGTCCCATATATCCCAAATGATTAGAACCATTGCCACAATGATACAGGCGTATGCGCCCATAAACAGAAAGGTATTCAAGGCTTGTCCTCCTCTCCCTTGCTTCCAAATAACCGCAGCCTCAACCTACCTCAAAGGACTCTAATAGCTCAAAAGATTCAGATATTTTTGTCCTTCCCTTCTATCGCCGCAGCCACATCCTCCGGTGTGATACCGTGGTATTCCACACCCCACATTTCACAAAGTTGCCGGTCGTTTAAAAACTTGGGGATATAAAATAGTCCCTCTTCAAAGGTACAGGTCCTTGGTATCCTGACTCGGCGATATGTAGTTGACCGGGCCTTCGGCGCCCGCTTTGCCAAGTCGTCAATCGTTTCCGCCCTGCGCTCCAGGCCGTAGAATACTGCGGCTCTGAACACCCGCTCCATCCGTTGGACCGGGGTTTCTTTCAATTTCGGCATAAAGGCCCCTCCTCTCTATCTCGGAAATCTCAAAACTCTGTTTGTTCTAGCAGGATGGGACGAGCTGGAACAATGGTAGAAATGGCGTGCTTGTAGATGATCTGCTGTTTTCCATCACTGTCCAGGACTACGGTGAAGGCATCGAAGGCAGAAACGGTTCCCTGCATCTGGTAGCCATTCATCAAAAACACGGTGACGGGTTGCCGCTCCCGGCGGAGCTTGGTCAGCAAAATTTCCTGCAAGTTGTTTTTCTCTCTCATAGCAATCGTCCTTTCAAAGATGGATGTAAAAATCGAATAGCTTCCCGACGGTTTCGGCCTCCTCCGCCCGCCGTTCTGCAAGCTGTCGGGGCTTATTCCCTGGCAGGCCTCACTCCCGCCCTCACGGGCGGTTTTCTTATGCTCCTTGGTCGTCGGTGATGCGCTGGTCGGGGTGCTTTTTATTGCCCCTCCCGCTGGAATATGGTAGTATGTGGTCGAAAGGGGATGATCCATTTGATGGAGTGGATAACATTCGGTATTGCAGTTGCAGGTTTTTTGATGTCTCTAGCAACATGGATTCTCACATTTTTATCTCAAAGAAAAAATATAGGAATCAGAATTACAGAATGTAAATCGGATGACGAAATTACGCTTTGCTTTGTCCATATTGAAAATAAATCTCGGCTTCCGATTGCTATCACACGAATTGTTTTGCTGTCTGGAGAAAATGAAGTAGATTGCGTCCCCTTCCCGACTTGGGTTTTGGATGATACCCGAAGAAGCGGAAAAGAAATCATATCAAGGAAAAGTTATTACTCAATGCAAATGCCAATCGCTATATCTGCCCTTGGAGCTGTGAGCGGATACGTTCTTTTTCAATCAGATCAACGTATGCTTCCAGATGATGCCAAGCTTCTGAACTTGAAAGTCTATACCAATCGGGGCCTGACAAAAATATGGTCAATTCCACTTTGATTGGAGAATTAACACCGCCATACATCTCTCGGATTTGATATGTTATCGCCCTCCCCTCCTTTTCATGTTCCCTGGTCGTCGGACCATTTGAATAGCGTTTCCTGATCCATGTCAGGGAAGAATTTTTCCAGTTTCGGAACTTTTCTTCCTGTATATTGTATAGAACAAATTTTCTATACAATATATTGATTTTTGTCGTCGGATATGGTACAATTATCCAAGAAGGGTAACTGTTTCTTGCCCTCCATTTTCAAGGAAAGGAGGCTCCGCTATGCCTAAACCGTTATACAAGCCAGGAGAAGACAATAAGCCGCGTGGCGAGTATGTGGAAGTCGGCCCCCGTGGTGGTCAAGTCAATGACCCTCGGCAAATAACAATTGACCCGGGTGATCGTCTGCCACCCACTCAAAAGCCGGGCAACAAATGGACACCTAAAAAGTGATTTCTTCTGGGATAGGGCCTTTGCTGTTTGCAAGGGCCCTATATCTTTGCTCTGACTCTCCACAAGCAGAAACAGAAACTGAATAGATTGATTTGTAGCCAAGCTTCAGCATATTGAACCCCATTTTCCTCGTACTTCGTGATGTAGTGGTGCATAAAAACCACCTCCTTTCAGTCATCTAATCGGTCATTGAAGTAATCATAAGGAACACCTATCACATCACAGATTGCTAAGAAGTCATCTGCAGCCATTTTAGATCGCCCACTGATAATGCAACTGGTTTTCTGTCTGGACCAGCCACACTTTTCAGCGATAAACGCTTGTTTAATCCCATGATCCTTCAAATATATCTGAATACTCTGCGCTACACTCAATTTCCTCACCCCCCTAGAAGTAGCGATTTTCTGGACTTACTTTTATGCTATCACAATATTTCGCTACTGTCAATAGGAAATCACGAAATTCTTGACTTTTGTTTTTTCGTGTGATATGCTCATGTCAAAGAAGGTGATTATATGGAGACAGGCAGAACAATATCCTTGCGGGAACGAATCCGAATAAATCTTGTCACTGCAATGGAAAATGCCGGAATAAATCAAGTACAACTTGCTGACAAATTAAACATAAGTAAAGGCACAGTCAATAATTGGACCCGTGGGAATAACTCTCCGGATGTCGATATGGTTCCAAGGATTTGTGAAGTCTTGGGAATATCTGTTTTATCTCTTTATTCACCAACAGAATTTGAAAGCCCGGAGGGGGAAACAACAAAAAAATCCCCCTCCGAACTATCGGAGGAGGCACAAAAAATCGCAAAGAGCTATGAAAAGCTGACCGACCATGGAAAAGGGGCTGTCAAGCTTATTATGGAATATGAGGGGAAGGCCGAGATCACAGCAACACCAAAGCAGCCTGTCGGCCACCCTAAAGTCATTCCCCTGCCGAAAGTAAAACGTAGCCACGGCTTTACAGAGGTTGAAGTGTTTGACGAGCCCGCCGCCGCCGGCCTTGGGAATCCGATAGAAACTCCTCCCAGTCATATGGAGCAGTATCCGTCCGACTATGTTCCCACAAAAACGAATTTTGGTGTGCTGATCTCCGGAGATTCTATGGAGCCGAAGATACCAAATGGCTCTACAGTCTTTCTCCAGGCCACTCCCGTTCTTGACAATGGTGAAATAGGTATCTTTGTTCTGGACGGGAAGTCGTACTGCAAGCAGTTGAAGAAGGACGAAGAAAGCCAGGAGGTAAAACTGCACTCCCTCAACCCGGAGTATAAGGATATTGAGATACCACCGTTTACCGAATTAAAAGTGCTGGGCCGTGTGCTGGGTGGCTACGACCCTCACACGAGGGATATCATCTGGTAATGTGTGACCCAACCGCCAGAGAGCGGAAAAGATAGAGAGGGGGAAAGATGTGCCGGAAAATTTCAATAAGCTATTTTGCGTCGGAGAGTATGTTACAGAGTTCAATTTAGCAACCGGACAGCATCTTCCTTGTGGGCCAATTTACCAATCTTATGGTCTAATGGCACATATTCAGAAAAGACACCCCTCCGAGGTTTCAAATCTATCTTATGTGCCGGAGATCATATCTTCTCCTGATTATATTGGAAAGCACCCTAAAGAGCCGGATAGTATTGAACTAGTGAAAATTTTGAGCGGCAACATAATGGTCTGTATAAAATTGGATAGGGATGAAAATTACCTGTTTGTTGCAAGTGTTTTCGAGATTAGTGAAGGAAAATTGAAAAACCGCATTAACAGTGGGAGATTAAAAAAGTTGACAAATCACAAAATGTGTGATTAAATGAAGTTGCAAAAGCATAGACTGTATTGGGTGTTGAGGTCGGAAATGGCTCCCGACACTCCCTTGTATGAGGATAGAACGGGCATCTATCACCTATATGGGTAATGCGTGAGTGCCGACACGCCGCAAGGGAACCTGAGATGTAGGATACGCCGCCCTACCAACATCCAAAACACAGGCAGGCAACTTCGGTTGTCTGCCTTTTGCTTTGTGACCTAACCGCCGGAGGGCGGAATAGAGAGAAGGTACGCCTATTATCTAGTTGCAAAAAAATGTGCATAAAAAGACCACCCTGGGTTTCCCCGGAAGCGGCCTTTTATATCAAACCTGTTCTGTATCGCTTCTTGCGATATAGTCGTCTAATTCATTTAGATTGATTGAATAGTAATTTGTCTTTCCACGCCTCGATTTTACAAGTAGATTTTGTGGTATTTGCTCTAACTTGCGTGTCAATGTTGTGCGACTAAGCATTGCATGTTTCAGCACTACATCAGTTGATACACCAAATTCAGAGAAAAGCGCCGCTTGGATCAGAAGGCTATAGATTTCTCCCAGTTTTTCATCCTTCCCAGCGCACAGATCCTCTATTCTCTGCAAATACCTGTTTAATCGGACAAGCCCTTCCTGCAAGCTTTCCTTCAGCTTTTCCACTGATGTTTTTATTATATTTAAGAACATCGTTAGAAACGGCGTCAAATCCCCGAGGTTTACTTGGTCGTTGCATACAGTAAACGCTTTGTAGTAGTCATTGATATTTTCCTTTATTGTATATGAAAGCCGATAGCCTGTCACCGGAACTAACTCCTGCGAGAGAAGATAGCTACATATAAAGCGGCCAAGTCTTCCGTTCCCATCATAAAACGGATGGATATACTCAATCAAATAGTGAAAAATTGCAATCCTGCAAAGCGCTTCATGAGATTCGTCATGTAAAAATATAAGCGCCTTTTCCATGGATTGAATTATACTTTCTTCCGGGTATACCCCCTTATGAATCTCCTTCTGGCTCGGACTATAAATGCTCACCGACTCTTTGCGAAACCACTTCCCGTCTGGTAGGTTATCTGGATTCTCTTCTTCCACTTCTGCAAGCACCAGCTCATCGTAGATCGCCCTAATGTCCTGGCAGCTTTCAATGGGGATTTCTTCTTTTGTCATCAGCATGTCATACTTCTGAACTAATCCGAAAAAACGCTTCCCTTTGCTTTTTTCCTGCAACTCATCCAGAATATCGCTAATTTCCTTTCTGGTGCTCCGAACACCTTCTATGCTGTTAGTCAACACAATCTCATCTATGAGACATCTCCTAGAAAACTGACTAATAGCCGCACCAGGCAGTATGGAGCAGAGATTTGAAACAGCAGTGTTCATGCGCAAAATATCTGTAATCATATGGTTGATCTCCGGCGTTTGAATGAAAAATGCATTGTTTCCATTAACTTGGAAATCTAAATGTATCGCATATTCACTTTGATACCGTTTTTCATATAACGCTTTATACGCTTCCTTGTCTTTGTAATACAGCTCTGATAAATTTTGATATCCCATGTGAACACCTCCGTTTCTTTGCGGCTTATATTTTCGTGGAAATATATACCCGCTTTCGCTGTTTCATTCACCAAAACGGCTTATTTTGGCGAATGAAATCAGTTTATCATAGTCAAACAGAAAAATCAAGCGTATTTTGGAGCACAATAAAACTCCCCACCCCGGCGCTACCAACACCGAGACAGGGGAACAAAATAAAAACGCCCCCAGTGCTACCAACACCGAGGGCGGGCCGTAGATGCTACCAACATCGACGGTAAGCAAAGCACCCCAAACTACTAGATCCAAGGCACCTTTGCGCCCTCATTGTATCATACATAGGTACGCTGGTGCAAGAGAAAGGAGAAAAAACATGGCCACTGCTAAACAGCTTCCCTCCGGCTCCTGGAGATGCCAAGTCTATGCTGGCACCGCACCTGACGGAAAACGTCAGTACCGTTCTTTCACTGCCTATACTAAGAAGGAAGCGGAGTATGCCGCCCTGGAGTGGCAGCTCCACTACCGGGAAATATCTAGGGACTCTTCTAATATGACCTTAGCCGAGGCGATGGAGCGATATCTGGCCTCTAAAGACAGTATATTGTCACCATCGACCGTCAGGGGCTATGACATCATACGCAGGAGGCACCTGCAAGGGCTCATGCAAATCCGCCTAAATCGATTGACACCATCTATGATCCAGGAAGCATTCAATATAGAGAGCAAGCCCTATACTGATAGTCAGGGCCGAGTCCATATGCCCACCCCAAAGTCTGTACATAATATTCATGGGTTCTTTTCTGCTGTTCTACGGGAGTATCACCCAGCTTTGCGTCTAAATATCACCCTTCCGCAAAAGGAATTGAACGAGCAGCAATACTTAGAGCCTGAGCAGGTAGGTAAGCTTTTACGGGCAATCAAAGGATCAGAAATGGAAGTCCCTATACTTTTGGCACTCTGGCTTAGTCTTCGATCTTCTGAAGTCACAGGTCTGACCTGGAAATATGTAGACTTTACACACAATACTATTACGGTTCGTCAAGCCAGAGTAAGGAATAAAGAAAATCAGTGGGTCGAAAAGTCTACCAAAACGACCTGCTCCACACGCACTCTCCATGCGCCTGAGTATATCATGGAACTGCTAAAGGCCAGCAAAGGCAATGATGGCCCAGAGGATCATGTAGTCAAAATCAAAGGAAATTGTTTACTTCAAAGGCTCAAAACAATCCTGCGCAAAAATAATCTTCCTCTTATCCGCTTTCATGATCTGCGGCATACCAATTGCAGTTTAATGAGTGCTCTTGGGGTACCAGAAAGATATATGATGGCCCGCGGTGGCTGGTCAAGTCCGCGGGTTATGCGCTCGGTGTATGACCATACGATGCGTAGTAAACAGAATGAGGTCGACCAAAAAATCGATAGATGTTTTTACCAGCTTATGAAAGAGGAGGACGCCTGATTTTAATCGCCCCCCTATCAATCTGTGTGATATTTCGTGTTGCATGATTGTTCGGCGTGTGATATTTACTTGCCTTTTTTCTCGTTAGAGTGTAAAATATGGAAAAAAGCAAGGGAGGGAGCAATCACCAAATCCCTTGTGCCGCAACGTTTTCAGGAAAAATGAAGAAACCAGGCCTTTTCAGACCTGGTTCTTCTTGGTGCGCGAGGCGGGAGTCGAACCCGCACGCCCTTGCGAGCACTGGCACCTGAAGCCAGCGAGTCTACCAATTCCACCACTCGCGCATCCGATTCAGTTGGCGCTGTACTGTTCAGCGCAAGGGTTATATTACCACAGCCGCTTCCATCTGTCAACACTTTTTCTTCATTTTTTTCAGTCATGGAAAGGAAGTCCAAAAAATAGGTTGACAAGGGACGGCCGGTCATGCTATGGTTAGATTCCAAGTAAGGGAGTAGTCGGCGCATGAGCGTGGCCCGGTCAACATACTGATGGGGATATTGCCCTTCTGGCCGGACCTGAAACGATGAGACTTGCCTGTTCCGCAACAGGCAGGTCTTTTTTCTATGCTCGGCCTGTGCCGGTCTATCAGGGTAGGAGGTCAATATGAGTTTATTCGAGCTGTTCATTCTCGCCGTGGGCCTGTCTATGGACGCTTTTGCCGTTTCGGTGTGCAAAGGTCTGTCAGCTGGTCATCTTCGCCCGGTCCATAATCTCACCTGCGGTCTCTATTTCGGAGGCTTTCAGGCCATGATGCCGCTGCTTGGCTGGCTGCTCGGCATCCAGTTCCAGGCCTTCATCTCCACAGTGGACCACTGGATCGCCTTTCTCCTTTTGTCCATCATCGGTATCAACATGGTGCGGGAGTCCCGTGAAGAGAGCGAGGACGTAGACTGCTCCTTCTCCTTCCGCTCCATGCTCCCTCTGGCGCTGGCGACCAGCATCGACGCGCTGGCGGTGGGGGTCACTTTCGCCTTTCTTCAGGTGGATATCCTGCCCGCCATCACCTTCATCGGTCTGACCACCTTTCTTCTGTCCGCTGCGGGGGTCCAGGTAGGCGCTCTCTTTGGCGCCCGCTTCCGCGGTAAGGCGGAGCTGGCGGGGGGGCTGATCCTTATGCTCATGGGAATCAAAATACTCCTTGAGCATCTGGGCATCCTGGGGTAAATATCGCTGCTGATTGGCCAGCTTCGGGCTCTCACGGAACAGGAAGGCCCGGAGCCGGCCTTTCCATGTTTAAATAGGCCCGGTAGGCCCCGGCCAGGCGATAGCCCAATTTTTGAGCCAGGTGGGCGGATCGCTTGTCATGGGCGTCCCAGCTGGGATATAGCCCCCGGTCCAAACAGTCCAAAATGAGCCGCGCCCCACAGGCGGTGGCCAGTCCTTTTCCCCGCTGGTCCGGCCGGGTATCGATCTCAATTTCAATCCCGTCCCGGTATACGGCGTAGGAGGAGGCTCCCGCTACCAGTTCCCCTCCGCACAGGACGGCCACCCCTATCCCCCGTGCCTCGTAATCCAGTCCGTCCTCAAATAGAGCGCACAGATCCCTGCTCCAATCCTCTTTCATGGCCTGTGTATAGAGAGCGCCGTCCATCGGCCGCAGTTCAAATCCCGTCGGCGGATCGGCATAGCCCTCCAGCTTGGCCCGGCAAAAGGAGCTTGGGTCCTTCTTTGTGGCGTACCGGGTCCAGGGTATAATCTTCGCCCCCCAGACCTTCTCCAGCAGGCAGGCCCATCCCTGGTCTCTGGGGACCAGGATAGACGCTTCCGCTTTCTGGGCAAGCGCCCTGTCCGGGCGGCCGGCGAAAAAGGCGAAATCCCCGATCAGGGCCGCCGCGGAGGCGGGCTCTTCCCCGCCTTCCACCAGTACCTGTCCCATACAGCCCTGGAGGCAGGACCACACCATGGTTTCCGGCCAGCCTTGAAAGAGCGCCGCCGCTTTATTCATTCCTTGTCCAGCTCCCTTCCGCCAACCGGGCCCTTAGGCCAGAGTACCGCCGGGTCTGGCGGTCATTGGCCACCATCTGGGCCACTGTCCCCTGGTCCCCTACAATGATAAACAGCTCCCTGGCGCGGGTAATCGCGGTATACAGCACGCCCCGGGTCATGAGCATAGGTGCCCCCTCCAGCGCAGCCAGGATGACCGCCCTGTACTCGCTGCCCTGGGCCTTGTGTACTGTCACAGCAAAGGCGGGCTCCAGCTCTCCCAGCATATCTGGAGTGTACTCTACCACCTTGCCGTCAAAGTCCACGGTGATGATCTCCCCCTGAATGGAGCGGATCACCCCGATGTCCCCGTTGAACATCCCCATGCCTGATGAGGTGCCCCCCTCCTCCCGCCAGAGGATATCGTAGTTGTTCCGCACCTGCATCACCTTGTCCCCGGCGCGGAATACCCAGTCACCGAACCTGCGCTCCCCCTTGTCCTCCCGGGGCGGGTTCAGGGCCTGCTGCAGCACCTGGTTCAGCGCCCGGGTCCCTGTGCCCCGCCGCCGGGTGGGCGACAGGACCTGGATCTGGTCGGCGGGAATCCCCATCCGCTCGGGCAGACGGCGGCGGCAGAGATCTACGATAGTGTCCAACACGCTCTGGGGGTCCCGACGGGACAGGAAAAAGAAGTCGCTGTCGTTGGCCCGCAAGTCAGGCAGTTCTCCTCTGTTGACCAGATGCGCGTTGCGGACAATGGCGCTCTGAGCGGCCTGGCGGAAGATCTCCGTCAGCCGGACAGTGGGCACCACCTTGCTTCGGATGAGATCGGCAAACAGGTTGCCAGGCCCCACCGAAGGCAGCTGGTCTGGATCGCCCACCAGCACCAGGCGGCAGTCCCCCTCAAGGGCATCCAGCAGGGCGGCCATCAGCGGCACGTCTACCATCGAGGTCTCATCCACGATGACAGCGTCTGCCTGGAGGGGAGCGTAGGAGTTTTTGGCAAAGACCAGCCGGCCGGAGTGGGGGTCAAAGCCCGTCTCCAGCAACCTGTGGATGGTAGACGCCTCTGTTCCGCACAGCTCACCCAGCCGCTTGGCCGCCCGTCCCGTGGGGGCCGCCAGGGCGGTCTCTAAGCCCATTCTGTCAAACAGGTCTAGTACGCCCCGCAGGCAGGTGGTCTTTCCCGTACCCGGCCCGCCGGTCAAAAGCATGACCTGCCGCTCCGCGGCCAGCTCCACAGCTTGGCGCTGCTGGGGGGCGTATGTGATGCGCTGCTCCCGCTGGATGCGGTCGATGAGCCTGTCCAGCCCATCGGGCGGAAGGAGCCGGCTGGCGCTCATCTCCCCCAAACGCTGGGCGATAAAGGCTTCCGCGTCGTGGAGGGCTGGAAGATAGACCGCTTCCTGTCCGGCGATACGCTCCAGCTCCGCCTCTCCCCGGTCCAGCAGGGTGGTCAGGCAGTCCTCCAGCATCTGGCAGGGCACCTCCAGCAGTACGCCCGTGGCCTCCACCAGCTTGCGCCGGGGCAGGAAGGTGTGCCCGTTGTTCAGGTTATTGTGGGCCATCTCAAAGAGGAGCCCGGCCTCCAGACGCAAGGGGTCCTCATGGCCCACCCCCAGGGCCAGAGCCAGGCCGTCCGCCTGGGAGAATTCCACCCGGAATTCCTCATTGACCAGCAGATAGGGGTTGGCCCGCACCACCTCCAGCGCCACGTCGCCGTAGGCCCGGTGAAGGAGGGCGGCCAGCTCCAGAGGGAGCTGATGCTCGGTCAAAAACTCCACCAGCCGGCGGGTGCCCATCTGCTGGCGGAATGCCTCTCCGATCTGGCGGGCCCGCCTGGGTGAGATGCCCCTTATTTTCGTGAGCTGGGCCGGGTCGTCCTCGATGACTGTCAGGGCCTCCTCCCCGAACTCCTCGATGACCAGCCGGGCGGTGGCCTTTCCGATACCCTTCACAGCCCCGGAGGACAGGTAATGGAAGATCTCCTTCAATCCCTGTGGCAGTCGGCGCTCCACTACCTGGGCCTTGAGCTGCACCCCATAGGTAGGGTGGCGGGTCCAGCGGCCCCGGACAGATAGGTATTCTCCGGGGGCCACACCGGGCATGGTGCCAACTACGGTGACCTCCTCATCCCGTACATCCAGCTTCAGGATGGTGTAGCCGTTGTCCTCGTTCTGGTAGATGACCACGGAAACGGTGCCCTCGACCAGCTCTAATTCCCGCTGTTCCATGGCGTCGTTTCCCTCCTTTGCATCTCCTGATATTGGATAGGGGCGGCCTCCGGCCGCCCCCTGGTTCAGCTCCTCGCTATGTAGTCCGGCAGGTCAGAGGCTGGCCACAGCACTACCCCAGGCCAGCGGGCCGTCAGCCGCAGGGCCAGCTCCCAGCCCTTGGGGGTCAGGCCAAGGTCAGCGATGATAATGGGGCAGTCCAGCAGTCCCAGTCCCCGGAGCCACATAAAAGCCCGCAGGGTCTGCTCCAGGTCCTCCCCCTCCCCCCGGCCGGGGATGAGCACCCGCACTCCCTGACCCGGCATAGGACGAAACAGGCGGCCAAAGAGCCACCAGGCCACAAAGGCCAGTCCCAACACACATACAGCCGCCAGCAGGGTATCCCATATCATCTCCACAGAGCAACACCTCCGGGCCATCCTATGCGGAAGGCAGGCCGCTGGTGTTTCCCTCCGATCCTTCTCTGCCGTCCGCTACATGGTGCCGGAGAATAGGTTGATCCCTACATGGGTCAGAGCCAGCATGATACACCCGGCGGTCAGCACACCCATGACCACAGCGGGCAGGGCTTTCCTCAACCGCATCCCCAAAAAGGCGGCCGCCAGAGAGCCGGTCCAGGCCCCGGTACCGGGCAGGGGGATGGCCACAAAGATCCACAGTCCCAGATACTGGTATTTCTGGACCTTCTGCCCCTTCAGGTGGGCCTTCTTTTCCAGCTTGTCCACCAGGCCGTTAAGCCTTGGCATATACCTGCGCATTAGCTCAAAGATCCGGCGGATGTAGACGATGATAAAGGGGGCGGGGATAAGGTTGCCCAGGACCGCCGCCGGGAACGCCAGGTAATAGGGCAGGCCGAGAGCCACCCCGAAGGGCAGGCCGCCCCGCAGCTCGATGATGGGGACCATAGACACCAGCATGGTGAACAGGCATTTGCCCCCAGTGGTGTCGGTCAAGAACTGGAAAATATCCATGGAACACCTCATTGTTCGTCCGTTTTACAGTCCGCCATCACGGTGTCCCGCAGGCAGACCCAAAACGTCTCATATGTCCCCCTGTCCCAGGGGGTGGGATAGGTCATCACCGTCAGGGGATGACCTTTGAATTGGGGGCGGTAGGGCGGATGGACATGGAGAAAGGGATTCTCCCAGAAGCCAGCCCGCTGATAAAAGCCCTTTCGGCGGATGGAGAGCTCGCCCACCGGCGGATCGATCTCCAGCACCACGCTTTTGCCCCTGCTGTTCAACAGCTCCAGAGCCCTGGCTCCCAGCCCCTGGCCCCGGAGAGCCGGATCGGTAGCAAAGTGCTCCACATAGGAAAAGCCCTCCTCCTCCCAGTGCAGAAGAATCCCCACAAAGGTTTCTCCCTCCCAGATAACATCGAAGTGATATTCCGGATGGGACAACACTCGCTCCTGCTTCTCTCGTGTACGCTGTTCGTGGAGAGGAAAACTGATTGTATACAGGGCAAAGGCGCGGTCAAAGGCCGGATGGTCCGGGGAGGTAATCCGTTCAAAAGTCATTTGTCTTATTTCCTTTCCTCTGTACGTCCCAATAGATAGTCGGTGGTGACGCCAAAATAGTCGGCCAGAAAGATTAAAGTCGTGGATGGGAGGTTCACTTTGCCATACTCGATTCGTTGATAGTGTTGTACTGTACACTCCAGCATGTTGGCCATCTCTTGCTGGGTTTTATTTTGTTCCTGACGTAATGGCTGCAGCCGCTCCGCAATACCGGGCAAAATAATCTTCATTTCTCTCGTAACCCCTTGACATAACATTAAATGTTGTGTATAATAAAGGCAACTTTAAAAGTTGTCAGTAGGTGTTTATATGTCAGATCTCATGAAATGGATGTACGCCCATTATATCAAGTCCTACATTGAAAGCCAACCCAAGGATGATGGGGAAACCATGTGGTTTGATCTGTTGGAAAACGAACTGGGCCCCCTCCAACGGGAATCTCTGGAAGCGGTGACCGCTTTTTTTGCCGTGCAGGGCTTTCGCCTCGGTCTCAAAACGGGGATGGCCCTGGCCGGGGACCTTGAGACCATCCCCCCGACGGCCGGAGGGGCCCACTAGCAGGCCGCCGCCTTCTCCGGCGTGCCAGCGCGGACGATGGTCCCCCCGCCGTCGCCCGCTCCCATCCCGGCGGGCCGGGATGGGGGCCCTTATCATTAAAATCCTCGGCGGAAGTAAATTCCGCCTCCGGAAATTCTCCGCCTTCGGCTCCGAATTTTTGGGGGCTCTGGCGGCGGCGTTATCTCAGCAGCTTTTTCAGATACTGCCCGGTATAGCTGACCGGACAGGCCGCCACTTCCTCCGGCGTGCCGGTACACACAATGGTCCCGCCGCCGTCGCCCCCTTCGGGGCCCAGGTCGATGATATGGTCGGCGGTCTTAATGACATCCAGGTTGTGCTCGATGACCACCACCGTGTTCCCCCCCTCCACCAGCCGCTGGAGGACCTCGATCAGCTTGTGGACGTCGGCGGAGTGGAGGCCCGTTGTAGGCTCGTCCAGGATATAGATGGTCTTGCCTGTGGATCGCTTGGACAACTCAGTAGCCAGCTTGACCCGCTGGGCCTCGCCGCCGGACAGCTCGGTGGAGGGCTGGCCCAGCTTCACATAGCCCAGCCCCACTTCCTCCAGGGTTTTCAGGCGGTTATAGATGCGGGGCAGATTTTCAAAGAAGGGCAGGGCCTCGTCCACCGTCATCTCCAGCACCTCGTAGATGTTCTTGCCCTTGTAGCGCACCTCCAGCGTCTCCCGGTTGTACCGCCTGCCCTTGCACACCTCGCAGGGGACATAGATATCGGGCAAAAAGTGCATCTCGATCTTGATGAGCCCGTCGCCGGTACAGGCCTCGCACCGGCCGCCCCTGGTGTTGAAGGAGAAGCGTCCAGGGCCATAGCCCCGGCTTTTGGCGTCGGGGGTGGAGGCAAACAGGTCCCGGATATCGTTGAACAGGCCGGTATAGGTGGCTGGGTTGGAGCGGGGCGTGCGGCCAATGGGGGACTGGTCGATGTTGATGACCTTGTCCAAAAACTCCTCCCCCTCAATACGGTCGTGCTTCCCTGCCCTGGTCTTAGTCCGGTTCAAATCAGCTCCCAGCTTCTTATACAGGATCTCGTTGACCAGGGAGGACTTGCCCGATCCGGATACCCCGGTGACACAGGTAAAGGTACCCAGGGGAAACGCCACATCCACGCCCCGCAGGTTGTTCTCCCTGGCCCCAAATATCTTCAAATACTTCCCGTTCCCTCTCCGGCGCTGGGTGGGAACGGGGATTTTTTTGCGGCCGGACAGGTAGTCCCCGGTGATAGAGCCTGGGGTGTTCATGACCTCCTCCGGGGTGCCGGCGGCCACGATCTGGCCGCCATGAACTCCTGCGCCGGGACCCACGTCGATGATATAGTCTGCCTCCCGCATGGTGTCCTCGTCGTGCTCCACCACCAGCAGGGTGTTGCCCAGGTCCCGCAGCTCCTTCAGGGTGGCAAGCAGCTTGTCGTTGTCCCGCTGGTGCAGACCGATAGAGGGCTCGTCCAGGATATACAGCACCCCCATGAGAGAGGAACCGATCTGGGTGGCCAGCCGGATCCGCTGGCTCTCGCCGCCGGACAGGGTCCCCGCCTCCCGACTGAGGGTCAGGTACTGCAAGCCCACGGAGCGTAGAAAGCCCAGCCGGCTTTTGATTTCCTTGACGATCTGGGCGGCGATCATGGTCTGGGTGGGATTCAGCTCCAGCCGCTCCATGAAGTTCAGGGCGTCGCTGACGCTCTTGTGGCAGTAGCTGTCGATATCCAGCCCTCCCACAGTGACGGCCAGGGACTCCTTTTTCAGCCTGCGCCCCTGGCAGGTAGGGCAGGGGCACTGGGACATACACTCCTCCAGCTCCCGCTTCATACCGTCGGACTGGGTCTCCCGATAGCGGCGCTCCAGATTGGTGACGATGCCCTCAAAGGGCTGGTACAGGGTGCCCTGGCCCCTGGGCTGGTCATAGTGGAGGGTCAGCTTTTCCCCGCCCGTGCCGTAGAGGATAACGTCCAGCACCTCCTTCGGCAGGTCCTTGATGGGGGTGTTCAGCTTGAACTTATATTTCTTGGCCAATGCGTCAAAGTACATCCGGGAGATTCCGTCCGACTTGATATTGTTCCAGCCAGAGGCGGTGATCCCCCCCTCGACGATGGATAGATTCTTGTTTGGCATGATGAGGTCCGGGTCGATCTTCATTTGGGAGCCCAGGCCCATACAGGTGGGACAGGCCCCAAAGGGATTGTTGAAGGAGAACATCCGGGGGGTGAGCTCCTCAATGGATATGCCGCAGTCTTCGCAGGCGTAGTTCTGGGAGAACAGGATATCCCGGTCTTCCCCCACCACGTTGATGACCACCAGGCCCCCCGCCAGGTTGGAGGCGATCTCCACGCTGTCGGTAAGCCGGCGTGTGATATCCTCCCGAATGACCAGTCGGTCCACCACGATCTCAATATCGTGCTTCTTGTTTTTCTCCAGCTTGATCTCCTCGGACAGGTCATAGGTGATGCCATCCGCCCGGCAGCGGACATAGCCCGACTTCCGGGCGTCCTCAAAAACTTTGGCGTGCTCCCCCTTCTTTCCCCGGATCACAGGAGCCATGACCTGGATACGGGTGGCCTCCGGTAGGGCCAGCACCTGGTCGATAATCTGGTCTATGGTCTGCTGACGGATCTCCTTGCCGCAGATGGGGCAGTGAGGCGTGCCCACCCTGGCCCACAGCAGCCGGAGGTAGTCGTAGATCTCGGTCACCGTCCCCACGGTGGAGCGGGGATTCTTGCTGGTGGTCTTTTGGTCGATGGAAATAGCCGGGGACAGGCCGTCGATGTAGTCCACATCCGGCTTCTCCATCTGGCCCAGAAACATCCGGGCATAGGAGGATAGGGACTCTACATAGCGGCGCTGCCCTTCGGCGTAGATGGTGTCAAAAGCCAGGGAGGATTTACCCGACCCGGACAGGCCGGTGAGCACCACCAGCTTGTCCCTTGGGATGGACACGTCGATATTCTTCAGGTTGTTCACCCGTGCGCCTTTGACGGTAATATGAGTATGCATGATCTGGTTCTCCTTATTGTTTCCCTTTGGGCGGTCCGGCCTTCAGCAGGACCAGCCGTCGGACATCCTCCAGCTGCTCCTCCCGCTTCACATCCAGCACCAGCCACTTGCCGCCGTTGAACAGCGGGGTATTCTCAAACACGGTTTGAAAGGCCGGGGAAAAGGTGGGCAGCAGGGCGTTCAGTTCCTCCATCTGCTTTGCCCCCACCGTCACCAGGGCGGTAAACCAGCCCGCCCGGATGTAGCAGGCGCACAGGGTCCTGGATTCCTTTTTATACTTCACGTTCCAGCCACGATCCATGGAACACCCGCTGAACTCGATGGCGGGCTTCACCCCGTAAGTGTTCTCCATCCAGCTCTGGAGCCGGAAAAACAGTGGACTGCCTACCCAGCGGGCGATTTCATCCATGTTGGGCTGAATGTTCCGGGGAAATGCCGCATCCCAGGGAGTCGAAGGATCCAGTCTCATTTCCTCCGGTCGGGGCTCCCGGGCGAAGCGGACCAGGTCCTCCCGCACCGCCCCCCATTTCCGGTAGTTTTCCCGGCCCTGGCGCAGGGTCATGCCGCGGTTCTCATCGCTGGGGTCGTCCTCGCCGGGATCAAACAGGTCGTTCTCCCAGAAGCACACCGGACAGATATAGGCCAGGGCCTCCTCTTTGGGCACGGGGAAGGTAAGAAATCCGCAGCAGGGGCAGGGATAAATTCCCGCCGGCTCCTCTGGCTCCGGCTCAGGAGCCGGGCTCGGCCCGGACTCCTCCAGCACCGTCCAGCCCCCCTCCTCCGATTTTTCCAGCAGGAGAAACCCGTTTTCAGCGGTGGGGAGGTATTGGAATTTTTCCCTGTCTGCTTGCTCTCTCATGTCTGCTTCCTCCGTTTCCTGGGCGGTTGACTGTTTGGGGACACCAGCTCCGCCGCCCGGCGCAGGGTTTCCCCGTCGTCCGGGTCCAGGACATAGTGGGGCTTGGCCCCCTCATAGGGGGCGGCGGAGGGGCGGTCTCCCAGCAGCCCTTCCACACAGGGGAGCATCTTGACAAAGGGGGTGTCGTCGCACACCAGCAGCACAGGCCTGTCGTTGAGATACACCATATACTCTCCGAACATCTTGCGGGAGCGGACTTCCCCCGTTCCCTCCAGCTGTTCGCAGAGATAGGTAACAAATTCGGGGCTGGTAGACATAGTCTTCTCCTTTTCAAACAGTCAGATCGGCGGTCTCCGCCCCAACCAGCCCAATCAGGTCTGTGGGTGAAAGCTCCACCTGACAGCCGATTTTACCGGCGGACACGATAATGGTATCCAGAATCTCCGCTGTCTCATGGAACACCGTGGGGTACTGCTTCTTCATGCCGATGGGCGAGCAGCCCCCGTGGACATAGCCTGTCAGGGGGAGCAGCTCCTTCTGGTGGAGCATGGCGACGGACTTTTCCCCTACCGCCTTGGCCGCTTTTTTCAGGTCCAGGCTGTCGGCCACCGGGATGTCAAAGACATACAAGGCACCGGACGCCCCCCGGGCCACCAGCGTTTTGAACACACACTCCGGGTCCTGGCCCATGATCCCGGCCACCGTCACCCCGTCCACCGCCTCCCCCTCTTCGTGGGGATAGGTGTGGGGGGTATAGGGGATCTCTTTTTGGTCCAAGATCCGCATCACATTGGTTTTTTCATCCTTCTGCTTTGCCACGGGATCGCCTCATTTCTCTTACAGTATGTAGATCCACAGCCCAGCCAGGATCAAAATATGGACGGGATAAAAGGCATAGCAGAAATATTGGAATCCCCGCCCGCCGGGCCCTCGCCGCCCGTTATACATCCAAATAGGGAGCAAGGCCAGCACGGCCAGCCCCTGCTGCGGGAAGGAGAACTCCAGTCCTCCCAGAGAGATTGGAAACTGCATCCCGCCCATCAGCACGCCGTTGATGATCCACAGCCCAGCCAGCTCCGCCAGCCAGCCAAAGGGCAGCTCCCGGCACACCCAGAACAGCAGCACCGTCAGCACCCCCAGACCGCCGTAGTCCACCATAGACAGCTGGCCCAGAACATAGCCCAGCCAGCAGGCCACTCCAAGGGTCAGATAGCGCCAGAGACCGCCTTTTTCCGCCCCAGCCCGGGCCAGACGCAGCATCAGCAGGGCCAGACAGAAGGTGAACAGCACGTTCTGATGGAAGGGATAGATCACATTCCCCCCGTACATCAGATTAAAGGGGATCTCGGAGATCAGGGCAAACAGAAAGATCCGCCCCAGATATCCTTTGAAATGATGGGTGCGGGCAAAGCCCTCCGCAATCTGGAAGGCAAAGATGGGAAAGGCCAGCCGGCCTATACTGGTCATCCACGCGGCCCCGGGAATCACTGTGGCCCACATATGGTCACACAGCATCAGCGCCATCGCCATCACCTTTAAGGTGAAGGCGTTTACCAATTTCAGGCGGTTCAGCGTAGGCTTCATAGCATCTCCTTGTAGTCGTTCTTTCTCTCCTTTTGAAGGTACAGGCCCACTTTTATTTTCCATGCCTGCGCCGCTCACTTCCCCCGCAGCTCGATGATCTGGTCCCGCAGGGCGGCCGCCAGCTCGAACTCCAGCATCTTGGCAGCCTCGCGCATCTCTTTTTCCAGACGGGCGATCCGCTCTGCCTTCTGCTGTTTAGTGAGGCCCTGGACCTCGCCCCTCTTCTCCGGGGTATCCTCCCCTTCGGCAGAGATATCCAGCAGAGCCCGCACCGATTTGATGACTGTCTTGGGTACGATGCCGTGGGCCTTGTTGAAGGCGTCCTGCTTCTCCCGCCTCCGTTCGGTTTCATCCATCGCCCGGCGCATGGAGGGTGTGATGGTGTCGGCGTACATGATGACCATGCCCTCGGCGTTTCGGGCCGCCCGGCCGATGGTCTGGATGAGGGAAGTCTCGCTTCGGAGAAATCCCTCCTTGTCCGCGTCCAGAATGGCCACTAAGGACACCTCAGGCAGATCCAGCCCCTCCCGCAGCAGGTTGATCCCCACCAGCACATGGAAGGCACCCAGGCGCAGATCCCGGATAATTTCCATGCGCTCCATGGCATCGATGTCGTGGTGCATATAGCGCACCTTGATCCCCGCCCCCTGGAGATAGGCGGTCAGATCCTCCGCCATCCTTTTGGTCAGGGTGGTGACCAGCACCCGCTCGTTCCTGGCGGTACGCTGGTTTATCTCACCGATCAAGTCGTCGATCTGGCCCTCTACGGGACGGACCTCAATACGGGGATCCAGCAGACCGGTGGGCCGGATGACCTGCTCCACAATCTGTCCGGAGCGGGTGCGCTCGTACTCCCCAGGGGTAGCGGACACATAGACCACCTGGTTGACCCGCTGCTCAAACTCCGGAAATTTCAGCGGCCGGTTGTCAAAGGCGCAGGGCAGGCGGAAGCCGTATTCCACCAAGGTGGTCTTGCGGGCCCGGTCCCCATTGTACATGGCCCGCACCTGGGGCAGGGTGACATGGCTCTCGTCGATAAACAGAACGAAGTCTTTTGGGAAATAGTCCAGCAGGGTATGGGGAGGCGAGCCGACGGGGCGGCCTTCAATCACCCGTGAGTAATTCTCAATGCCTGAGCAGTAGCCCAGCTCCTGCATCATCTCCACGTCGTACATGGTGCGCTGCTTGACGCGCTGGGCCTCAATGAGCTTGTTCTCCGATTCGAAGAAAGCCACCCGCTCCTCCAACTCCTTGTAGATCTCCTGGATAGCGGCGTCCATCTTCTCCTTGGGAGTGACATAGTGGGTGGCAGGCCAGATAGGGATATTGGTCAGCCGACGGATGGGGGTGCCGGTGACCACATTGATCTCGCTGATGCGGTCGATCTCGTCCCCGAAAAACTCCACCCGGATGGCCGTGTCCTTCCAGTAGGCTGGCCAGATCTCCACCGTGTCTCCCCGGACACGGAACATATTGCGTTCAAAGGCGATGTCGTTGCGCTCGTAGCGGATGGCCACCAGCTTTTTCAGCATCTCGTCCCGCTCCATCTGGGCGCCCACCCGGAGGGAAACCATCATCTTCTCAAAATCCTCCGGCTCGCCCAGGCCGTAGATGCAGGACACCGAGGATACCACGATCACGTCCCGCCGCTCCAGCAGGGAGGCGGTGGCGGACAGGCGGAGACGGTCGATCTCTTCATTAATGGCGGAGTCCTTTTCAATAAACGTATCCGTATGGGGGATATAGGCCTCCGGCTGGTAGTAGTCGTAGTAGGACACGAAGTATTCCACCGCGTTGTTGGGGAAAAATTCCTTAAACTCGGCGCACAGTTGGGCGGCCAGAGTCTTGTTATGGGCCAGTACCAAGGTGGGACGCTGGACCTTCTCGATGATCTTGGCCATGGTGAAGGTCTTGCCCGAGCCGGTCACTCCCAGCAGGGTCTGCTCGTCCAGCCCCATCTCGATCCCCTGGGCCAGAGCCTGAATGGCCTCCGGCTGGTCGCCGCTGGGGGTATATTCTGAAACCACTTCAAATTTGGGCATTCCCTTCACCTCGCCAGTAGTCTATACAGATTACTCCTCATTATATCAGAACATTTGTTCCAACACAAGAGTTTTTCGCTCCTCCCACCGTTTTTGCAGGGGGAGGAGCGGGTACTTATAACAGCTGATACATGGGACGGCCCTGCCGGCGCTCTGTCTCCATCAGGGACACCACGTCCCCGTCCACGAAGATCAGATGGTCCTCCAGCGTCACCCCAGCGGGCAGCAGGGCGCTGCGGATGACATCAGTGGCCTGCCAGTCGGCGTCGGAGGGAAGGGCCAGATTGCTGATGTGGTTATGGGCCAGATACAGCCTGGAGGCACGCAGACCCACCGCCTCCTCCAAAATACGCCGGATATTGATGTCACAGGCAGAGATGCTGCCCTCTGACACCAGTCGGACACCCAGGGCCTTTCGCTTGCTGTCCAGGAAGAGGCCATAGACCATCTCGTTTCTCGCCCCAAAAAAATAGGGACCCAGGAGCTCCTCAGCCTGGTGGATGCTGTTGATAATCTTTCCCAGGTCGCTCCTGTCCATCTGGTAGCGCCTGCCCAGAGCGGGGATAAGCCGCAGCAGAAGCGCGGTGTGCTCCCCCACCCCCAGCACCTTTGTCAGCTCGTCCACCGAGGCGTCCAACACCCCGGCCAGAGAGCCAAAGCGGTCGATCAGGTCGTGGGCGATGGCGTTCACATCCCCCTGGGGAATGGCGTAAAACAACAGCAGCTCCAGCACCCTGTGGTCCGGCCAGCCCTCCAACCCACGGGTCAGAAATTCTGTTTTCATCCGCTGCCGGTGGCCGGCATGGCGGTGCTTTCCTTGTTCTGCCATGGGACCTATTCCTTTCCCTCAGTACCTTGCCCCTCAACCTGGGACATCAGCTCCCCATAGTCTACCAGCATTTTTTTACATATCCCGCACCAGAACGCACTTGGCCGCTGTGCCCACACAGCGCCAAAGGACTCCGGAGGCAGCAAAATGGCGTGCTTTTTCTTCAGGACAGCCTTGGTCCAGAGCTTGGGAGGCACCTCCCCGGCCGGTAGAATATAGCTGTCTCCCCGGTCGTGGAACGTCCCTTCCAGCATTGATCCGCCACAGTATGGACAGTTCATTCCAGCACCTCCAATCAAAGGCTCTCTCAGCCCTTGGCTCCGTACTCTGCCAGGTACGCCTCCATTCAAAATGCGGGTTTTCTCCTGCGGGAAAAACATATGCGCTTCGCACACCGCATTTTCAGGGGGGACCAGTTACCCCCTGATGCCCCCCATGCTCTCCAAGGGGACGGGGGGTTATAGGTTTATGCTTTGGCCCCGTACTCCGCCAGGTAGGCTTCCATTTTAGCCTTCATCTCGTCGTCAATATAGACTTTGCCATCCACAGGGTTATTATGGAGGAAGGCGATGACCTCCCGGACGGTAACGATGGGGTAAACCTGGATACCATAGTCCTGGCGCAGCTCATCCAGGGTGGAGCAGTCCCGGGTGCCCCGCTCCATCCGGTCCACCGACACGAACAGGGCCTTCATGTTGACCTTGGCCACATGCTTAAACAGCTCGATAGACTCCCGGACGGCGGTGCCAGCGGTGACCACGTCCTCAATAATGGCCACATCATCTCCGTCCTGTGGCTTGTAGCCCACCATGGAACCACCCTCGCCGTGGTCCTTGGCCTCCTTGCGGTTGAAGCAGTAAGGCAGGTCCCGGTCATAGTTCCGGTACAGAGAGGCCGCGGCGGACACCGCCAGAGGGATTCCCTTGTAGGCGGGGCCGAACAGGCAGGTGATTCCCTCCGGCATATGCTCCTGAATGCAGGCGGCGTAGTAGTCTCCCAGCTTGGCCGCCTGGGCCCCGGTCTTGTAGTTCCCGGTGTTGACGAAATAAGGGGTCTTCCGTCCGGACTTCGTGGTAAAATCCCCAAAGGTAAGCACGCCGGAGCGCACCATAAATGTGATAAATTCCTCTTTGTATGTCATCGTTTCGACCTCTTTTCTCCAGTTTGCCCGGCACAGGCCGGAAATCGTATTATTATATCATTTTTCCTCCCCAGATACAAGAAATCGCCGTCTTTTTTCATCCGGATTTTTCTTCGGCTTTTTTACAGTGTCTGTACTTTACGGTTCGGGCCAGGTTTGATATAATATTTTTGCCCAATGCCTCCGCTCCTCTGTGGCGGCAGGGTCCCGGAAGGAGAGAGAATAGATATGTCCGCCCTGACGCAGCGATGCAAAGCCCTCTTTGGCTATATGGACCAGTTGGTCCACCGAATACCTTCGGTCCCCCGGGATATCCTAACCACTGCTCTTCTGCTGTACGCCGCCTACTGGACCAGCGGCATTCTGATCTCCCACACCGGCGGGGAAAACAATTCCGCCCTGGTATTCGTGTTGGCAGTGGTGTGCATCTCCTTTTTTACCACCGGCTATGCCTATGGGATCACCGCCTCCATCATAGGGACCTTCTGCATCAACTACTTTTTTATGGTCCCCTATTCCGCCTTTTCCTTGAGCCATACGGGTTACCCGGTTGCCATGCTGTCCATGGTGGCTATCTCCTGTATCGTGTGCGCCCTTACTTCCCGGGTCAAGCAGCAGGCCATTGAGGCTGTCCGCCGGGAAAAGAACACCAAGACCCTCTATGAGATGAATGAAAAGCTCAACGCAGAAAAAGCGGCCATCCAGTTACAGTCCGCCAGGGAGACGATCCGGGGCAACATCCTCCGGGCCGTGTCCCATGATCTGCGCACCCCTCTGACCGCCATCTCCGGCGCCGCCTCTGTCCTTCTGTCCAGCGAGGACATCCTCCGGTCAGAAAAAAACGCCTCCCTTGCCAACGATATCAAGGCAGACGCTGATGCTCTGATCGTCATGGTGGAAAATCTGCTGTCCGTCACCCGAATTCAAGATGGCACCATACCCCTGAAAAAGCGGGAGGAGATGCTGGAGGAGGTGGCGGGGGACGCCATTCTGACCACCCGGCGCCGGTTCCCCAACTGTCATGTGGATCTGGAGCTGTCCGAGGATATCTTATACCTACCTATGGAGCCCATGCTCATCAAGCAGGTGATGGTCAACCTGCTGGAGAACGCGGTCCGCCACTCCGGCAGCCAGTCCGGCATCCTGCTCAATCTGTTCCGTCAGGACGAGTGGGCAGTGGTGGAGGTCCGGGACCACGGCAAAGGACTGCCCCCGGAGGTGTGTCAGGCCGTCCAGTCTGGCCGGCCTCTGTCCCGAGATCTGAACGGGGATTCCACCCGCGGGATGGGCATTGGTCTATCTGTCTGTCAAAGCATCATCAAGGCCCACAACGGCTTTTTTGCCGCGGGCAATGCCCCGGAGGGCGGAGCGGTGATCCGCTTCGGCCTCCCCATGAAGGAGTCTGACCATGAATGAAAAACGACTGATCCTGGTCATCGAGGACGAGCACGCCATCAGCAACTTTATCTGCCGCGCGCTGGCCGCCAATGACTATAAGGCCATCCCCGCCTCCAGCGGCAAGGAGGGGCTTTCCCTGTTCTTCTCCCACAGCCCCGACCTGGTCCTGCTGGACCTGGGACTGCCCGATATGGACGGGCTGGAGGTGCTGGAACAGCTCAGCGACCTGCCCCGAGAGGTCCCTGTCATCATCATCTCCGCCCGTGACCGCGAGTCGGAGAAGGTTCGCGCTCTGGACATGGGGGCGGATGATTATGTGGTAAAGCCCTTCGGCGTGTCCGAGCTGCTGGCCCGTATCCGCACCACGCTCCGCCGGGCGGATCGTTTGAAGATGTCCCAGGGCGCCCAGAGGGACGTGTATCAGGTCCAGGACCTTGTGGTGGATATCACGAAGCACCAGGTGCTGTTAGCAGGAGAGCAGATCCACTTCACCCAAAATGAATTCAAGATTTTGGAGCTGCTGTGCATCCACGCCGGGAAGGTGCTCACCTACGATTTTATTTTGGAGCACGTCTGGGGGCCCTACGGCGGCAACAATAACAATCAGATTCTGCGGGTCAACATGGCCAATATCCGCCGAAAGCTAAAGGAGGATCCCTCCAAGCCCAAATATATCCACACCGAGCTTGGCATTGGCTACCGTATGCTGGAGGATTGACCCCACCAGCAGAGCAGGCAGACCTTAGAGCAGCCCCGGAGCGGGTCTCTCCCTCCGGAGCTGTTTTTGTCCCCCGACGGTGATTAACGGTTTCTTTACATCTTCCTTTCTTTCATTTACACCCATTTCACTCCCCCGATGCTATAATACAGGTAGGAGCTATTCCCACGCGAAGGCAGACAGTGAATACTTCTCTGCCCGCATCATCCGGGTTTCCTCACTTTTCCCGGACCCTTTCTCTCTCCGGCTGACGCCCCTTTCTCTCTCCCGAAAGCGGTCTGTCAGCCAGCACACACGGACAGCCGCTTCCGCCAAAGCCGGCTGTCCACCTAATATTGGGCCCCCGGTTTCACAGTATGGGACCGGGGTTTTTTTATTGCCGGAGAGGCGTAAATGCCTCCTTGTCAACTTTTTAATCTGGACCTCCTTTTCGTTAACACCCATTTAATTTCTTCTCTGCTATAATCAGGATACAAACAACACAAGGAGGCAATGTACATCATGGACACCCGTTTGAAAAACATCCTCTGGGAAGGAGAAGAAGTCCGCTGGTCTGGCCGCCCCAAGCCCTTCTCCCTGTTCGATCACGACAGCAAAAATTCGATTCTGCTCACCTGGATCGTTTCCGCCCTGGTTCTGGCAGCAGTCATTGTTCTGATGGTCTTCAGCTCTATTACTGGCACCCGCTCCTTCACCGATGTCCTTATTATGGCCATCGTAGCCCTGTTTCTACCTGTGGCCCTCTCCGCTCGGCCCTTCATGGATAAAAAGTGCCTGGAAAAGAACACGCTCTATGCCATCACCAATTTCCGCATCATCGCCTTGGTCAAGGGTGAGGTGATGTACCTCCCCCTGGTCAAAGGGATCAAGACCGCCGTTCAATCCCACGAAGATGGCTTCGGCAGTCTTCGCTTCGGTGAGCTGGTCGGCAAGCCCGCCAAGAAAAGCCGTGACCACGCCGTGATTGGCATGCGAAATGTAGACAGCAGAGAAGATATGGCCGGTCTGATGTTCTATCACATCGATCAGCCCGGCCAGCTGCTTCGTTATCTAGCTTGATGTCCGGCGCTCCCCTCTCCCACTTTGCCGGACAATTCTTCCCTTATTTGGCCTTGGGATGATCTTCTTCTCTCCTTTTCATCCCCTATCCGGCCAAACCCTTTTGGACAGTCCCTCCTCTCCCTGGGACTGTCCTCTCTTTTTCAAAAAATGACCCAGGCCTTTGGGCCTGGGTCATTTTTCCTTTTTATGGGACCAATTCCTGACGTAGGCGGTCCAGCGCCCGACGCTCCAACCGGGATACCTGGACCTGAGACACGCCCAACACCCGCGCCGTCTGAACCTGGGTCATTCCTCGGTAGTACCGCAGCAGCAGCACCTGCTGTTCCCGCTCCGGCAGGGTGGAAAGGGCGGTGCGGAGTGTGAGCCGCTCCACCAGCCCTTCCTCTTCGCCTCCGGCAGTAAGCAGGCCCTCCAGGGTCAATCCCCCATCTCCGGTTTCCGCCTGAAGGGAGATAACAGGTTCCGCCGCGGTCTCCGCCGAGGCAATCTCCTCCGGAGACAACCCGGTGTCCTGGGCCAATTCAGACAGGGTTGGCTCCCGGCCCAGTTGGGTGGAAAGCTTACTCCTGGCATTCCGGACTGACATCCCCCGCTCCTTCAGCCCCCGACTCACCTTCACCGGCCCGTCATCCCGGAGGAATCTCCGGATCTCTCCGGCAATCTTGGGGACCGCGTAGGTAGAAAACTGAGTGCCATAGGACTGGTCAAAGCCGCGGACCGCCTTCAGAAAGCCCAGGCACCCCAACTGATACAGGTCGTCCGGCTCCACACCTCGGCCGTAATACCGCCGAACTACGCTCCAGATCAGACCGTTGTTCTCCTCCAGCACCTGTTCACAGGCCCGGCTGTCCCCATTTCGGGCCGCTTCCAGCAGATCCAGGTCGGAGAGAGTGCCGCTCACCGCCCAGCCCGGCGGGCGATCTTCCGCCGCATGGTCACAGTGGTCCCCTTACCGGGGGCAGAGCGGACCTTCAGCGTGTCCATAAAGCTCTCCATAATGGTGAAGCCCATTCCGGACCGCTCCTCGTTCCCTGTGGTAAACAGTGGTGTCCTGGCCTGGTCCACATCAGCAATCCCCACTCCCCAGTCCCGGATGACGATTTCCAAGCTGTGATCCTCCCGCAGACGCAGCTTCATGGCGATTTTGCCAATGGTGTCTGGATAGGCGTGGACGATGGCGTTGGTCACCGCCTCGCTGACCGCGGTCTTCACGTCGTTGACCTCCTCCAGCGTGGGGTCAAGCTGGGCGGCGAAGCAGGCCGCCGCCGCCCGCGCGAAGCCCTCGTTGGCGGAGCGGCTGGGAAATTCCAGATTCACATGATTTTCAATTTTCATATTATGTAGGTCCTCCTTCGTGCAGGGCGGGCCGCCCCCTCTATTCAAATCGGATGATACGCTGGAGGCCGGCGGCCCGGAACACCTTTTCCGCCTGCCCCGGCGTGTTGATCACCCGCATGGCTCCTCTCACCTGGCCCATCCGGCGGTGTGCCCGCAGCAGCACGGCGATGCCGGAGCTGTCGGTAAAGGTCAACCCTCCCAGGTCCAGAGTCAGTTCCCTGGGCAGTGCGGCGTCGATCCTCCGGTCCAGCTCCTCCATCACCGCTTTGGCCCCATGGTGATCCAGCTCTCCCGTCACCGCCGCGGTCAGCCGGCGCTCCTCTTCAGTGCAGTTCACAGGCATTTCTTGTGGCTCCTTTCCAGGGGAAGGCAGACGGCCGCCCCTATGTCCCAGATGGTTTGATTATAGGACAGGCCCTCTGTCATATCCTGCCTCTTTCTGTCTGTTGACAGTATTTCCCTCCTTTTCCGTTGTCATTCCTTCCCTATCTTTTGGGGTAAAATTTTTTATTTTACAAATTTTGTATTTTGCCGTATAGTAGTATGCGAAGAACGATTGACAACAGGAGGCGCTTTCGGGTGTCACGAGAAATACATCTTACCTCTGGCCCTATTATGCCCCAGCTGGTCCGGCTCTGTCTGCCTCTATTGGCTGCCAACGTGCTCCAGCAGCTGTACAACATCATCAATTCTCTGGTGGTGACCTACTACATCGGGGACAGTGCCTTTGCCGCCCTAGGGGTAGCCGAGAGCGTAATGAACCTGTTTATCTACGTCATCACCGGGGCCTGTATGGGCGCTTCCGTCCTGATCGCTCAGTTTTACGGCGAGGAAAACTTCCCCCGTCTGCGGCAGCAGCTCTATGTGTCCGCCGTCCTCATCGGCGGATGTACCCTGGGCGCCGTCCTGCTGGGCCAGATTTTCCTGCCCCAGTTACTGGGCGTCATCCAGACTCCAGCGGAGCTGATGGGAGATGTGTCCTCCTATCTGCGCATTATTCTAATTGGCATGGTATTCACCTTCACCTATAACTATCTGGCCGCCACCCTCCGGGCTGTGGGAGACACCCAGGCCGCCCTGTACTTTCTTCTCGCCTCCCTTGGATACAACCTAGTCTGCGCCTGGCTGCTGGTGGCGGTGCTTGACATGGGCATTCAGGGGACCGCTCTGGCCACCGCTTCCGCCCAGCTGCTGTCCACCCTGCTATGCTTCCTCTACATTCGCAAACGGCGTGCCTTTCTTACGATTCATCGGGGAGATATGAGAATGGACCGCCAGTTGGTCCGGCTGACCAGCAGCTATGCCGCTGTGGCGGCCCTCCAACAGTCCAGTCTCTACCTGGGCAAGCTCATCATCCAGAGCGCAGTCAACGGCATCAGCCTGGTAAGTACCGCTCCCATCTCCGCCTTCACCGCCGCCACCCGTGTGGAGAACTTCATTCAGGCCTTCGGCATAAGTGGATGTGAGTCCATCGCAATCTTTGTGGCCCAGAACCGGGGTGCCTGCCAGGAACTCCGCACCTATCAGGGATTTAGATGGGGGATTTTTACCCTTTTGACCATGGGTCTTTTCTTCTCCCTGACAATAAATCTGGGCGCCTATCCCCTGTCTGCCCTATTCCTGGGCGGCAAGGCGGAAGGGATGGAGCTATGTATCTCTTATTTGAAGTACATCAGCTGGTTCTATTTCCTGTCCTTCACCGGTCACGCCTGGGTCGGCTGGTACCGGGGCGTGGGACGGATGAACATTACCTTCTGGGGCACCACCATTCAGATCGCCATGCGGGTAGCCGGGACCTATCTGCTGGTAGGGGCCATGGGGCTGGATGCGGTGGCTCTGGCCACCGGAGTGGGATGGGTCGCAATCAACATCTTCCACGCCTCTGTCTTTGTCCTAGCAGTCAAGGGCATCTGGCCCAAAAAGTCTCAGTCACCTCAATAAGTGAGAAAGCCGCGGCCCGTGGGCCGCGGCTTTCTCACTTATTCAACAATTTCAGGAAACGGACCAGCCGCCTCGGACCAACAGCTTCACATCACTGGCAGCTGCCTTCAGGGTACGGTCTGGGATGGTGGACATATAGAGGTGGTTTTTCGTCAGGGAGGCGCCGCTGTTCACGGTCCCGCCGGTGGAGATATCAATGAGGGCGGGGCTGGTATTGGACTGGACCGTGGCCGATCCCACCCGGAGTAGGACCTCGCAGCCTACCTCCAGAGCCATGGTCTGACCACTGGTCATCGTGACCAGGGTATAGGAGGCGCTGCCAGAACCGGCAGACCCGCCTGCCGCCTCTATCTCCTGCTGATATTTGGCTATCTGGGCAGCCAGCTGGGTGGATAGCTCCTGCTGCCGGACCTTAGTGTTCTCCTCCACCTTGGCCACCACCTCAGGAATAACCGTTTCATCCAGATAGCTCATGGTAACCAGAGGGTCATTTTGGTCCCCGTTGGCGGCCAGCACCACTCCAGCCCCCAGGCAGAGGGCGGCCAAGATGGCGGTTCCCGCCGCCAGGGTCCATCTCCTGCTTTTTTTCATGATAAGTACTCCTATCTCTGTCGCTGTCTTATGTAGGCTCCGCCCATAGGCGGAGCCGCTTACTTTTACACCATGGTCTCTGGGTGCAGCCCGAAGCTGACCGCGATAGCGGTATCCACCTGCTTCATGACTCCCTCGTCCAGCCGGCCCATCTTTTCCCGCAGGCGACGCTTATCCAGGGTCCGCACCTGCTCCAGAAGGATAACCGACTCCTTGGGCAGCCCGCAGCTCAGAGGTGCCACCGAGATATGGGTGGGCAGTCTGGCCTTCCCTGTCTGGGAGGTGATGGCCGCGGCGATGACAGTCGGGCTATGACGGTTGCCCGTATCGTTTTGGACGATCAGAACAGGCCGCACGCCCCCCTGCTCACTGCCCACCACCGGGCTGAGATCGGCGTAAAAGATGTCGCCTCGCTTCACGCTGTTATCCACGTACATTCACACTCCGCTGGAAAGATAGTACGCGTTACAGGCGCCCACCGGGTCCTATGTAACGCTGTACTATGATTCTCCCACGGAGCGGCGGGGTTTATACTCTCCGCCAAAAAATAGCATTTTTTGCTTTGACCAAGCCCGCCGCGCCTTTGTACCCTGGAGAGGTCCTCCCCTCTCCGCCGCTCCAACTCATCCTATGTGGGTCTGAGCCGGGCGGTCACGGGGCCGGACAGGCAGCGGGCCAGCCTGTCCGGTGGATTTTGGGGGCCAAACTCAACGGATCTCCCTTCCACCATCCAAATAGATACGGGGGACCCGCCGGGAGAGCTGGCACAATAATTCATAGACGATGGTCTCAGCCTGATCCGCAGCGCGCTGGGTCAGCCCAGGGCCATAGATCCGGGCCACATCCCCCGGCGCCACGTCGGGCAGGTCCGTCACGTCCACCATGCACATATCCATACAGATGCGTCCAAGGACGGGGCACAGCCTGTCCCCGATCTGGACCTGCAGCTTGTTGGACAGGGATCTTGGCAGGCCGTCCCCATAACCGACCGGCAGGACAGCTACCCTGGAATCCCGCTCCAGCACGGCGGTACAGCCATAGCTGATGGGGCTTCCGGCAGGCATTGGCCGGACGGCGGCCACCCGGCTTTTCAGAGTCATGACCGGGATCAGGCCGGGGGCCTCTATCCCCGGCGCAGGCGGGAAGCCGTATAGGGCGATGCCGGGACGGATCATATCCATGTGGCTCTGCCCATAGTGTAACACAGCGGCGCTGGCGCCGCAATGGTAAATTGCGAAATGAAGCCCCCGGTCCTCCAGAGCCTTCTTCGCCTCCAGAAACCGCCTGAGTTGGGCTGCGGTGTAGGTCTCGTCCTCATCCGCAGCGGCGAAGTGGGTGAACATCCCCTCCACCTCCAGCCCAGGCAGGGCGCACAGGGCGGTCATCTTCTCCAGGGCGGAACCGTTCTCTCCATCCCCCCAGAGAAACCCCAGCCGTCCCATACCAGTGTCCACCTTCAGGTGGACGCGCAGCCTCTTTCCGGCGGCCAGCGCCACTCGGGACAGGGCCTGGGCGGACTCCAGATCCTCCACAGTCTGGGTGATGTTCCAGTCCAGCAGGTCCTGGGCCAGCGCCGGGTCCGTCTGGCCCAGGCAGAGGATGGGCAGGACAATACCGCCCCGCCGCAGCTCCTCCCCCTCGGCTGCACAGGCCACCGCCAGCATATCCGCTCCCAGCTCCTGGAGCTTTTGGGCCACTGGAACCGCCCCATGGCCATAGGCGTCCGCCTTGACCAGCCCCAAAAATCCGCAGCCCGCCGGGGTCAAGGCCTTTAGGGCCCGGTAATTGTGTGCCATGGCCCCCAAATCTATCTCCGCCCAGGTGCGGGCCTTCCGTCTGTCTGTCATCGGTCATACCTTCTTTTGTATCCAAATAGGGCCTGCCGCCCCATTTTCCTCTCCCAAGGGCCTGTTCCCCTAGGACATAGCAAAATCTGTAAACTCACATAAAATGGCCCGGAATCCGTCCACCGATATCTCGCCTCTGGACAGGGCATGGGTAGAGGTGTCGAACCACAGGGATACCTCGCTTCCGGTGCCCGGAGTTCCCTCCGGGTCCCCACAGTCCATACGGAGCAGGGCGCCGTCCTCCTCCAGCGCGCAGGACACGATGTAGCCTGACCGGGCCCCTTCCAGCAGGGCGGGGACGGCGGACACAGGACTCAACCCCTCCGGGTCCAGCGGGCCCGTTTCCACTGAAAGACCGTCATATTCCAGCTGTCCATCCTGCCCTGTAACGCGGGCCGTGATGCCGGCCACCGTGTCCGGAGCGGACAGGGTCAGAGTGGTCTCCTCGCCGTCCACCGCCACCGCCAGCTCATACTGGTACACCCGCTGCCCGTAGTCGGCGGTAATGGCCGCCTGCCCCGCGCAGGAGCTCATGGCCAGATACTCCCCCCGGATCTGTAAGGCCAGCTCCTCCGCCTCGTTCCCTTCCGCTCCGCCGGTACAGGCGGATAGCAGCAGGATCATCATTGGTACGCAAAACAGAAGTTTGCGCACAGTTTTCCCTCCAAAGCGTCATGAATAGGCTTTTATTTTCGCTCCTCATTCTCCTTCAGCACCTCGGGGAGCATCCCGATCAGGTCAGAGGGCAGCATAGCGTACTCCCCAAACCGTTGAGCACACTTGTCCCCGGCCTTCCCATGAAGCCACACAGCCAGAGCAGTTGTTTCCGACACCGTGGCATGGGGTCCCTGAAGGTGCTTTTGTCCCAGCAGGGCGGCGATCATCCCGGCCAGCACATCGCCGGAACCTCCCTTTGCCATGCCGGGATTCCCGGTGCCGTTGAGCCAGGTGCGGCCGTCTGGAGCGGCAGTGACAGTGCCCCGCCCCTTGAGGACCAACGTGCAGCGGTGATCCTTGGCAAAAGTCCGGGCTGCCGTCACCCTGTCCTGGATGGGGAGGGCACACCCCGTCAACCGGACAAATTCCCCGGCGTGAGGGGTCAGGACCGTGGTCGCCCGCCGTCTGTCCAAACTATCTATATGCCCGGACAGGGCATTTATGCCATCGGCGTCCAGCACCACCGGTATCTCCAGGTCACATAGCAGGGAGCGCCCCAGCCGCTCCATCCGCGGATGCCGGCCCAGGCCCGGACCGATCACAGCCACATCACAGGACCGGGCCTTCTCCAATAGTTTATCATACTCCTCCGGCAGAGGAAAGGCCATGGCCTCCTGGCACTTGACAGCCACAATGGGATAGATCTCTCGGGGCACTCCCACATAGACCAGTCCGGCTCCGGTGCGCAGCGCCCCACAGGCGGCCAGCACAGGAGCTCCGGTATAGCCCTCGCTGCCCCCCAAAATAAACACCTTTCCAAAGTCCCCCTTGTGGCCGTCTGCCGGCCGGCGGGGGAGATTCCAGTGCATATAGTCCGGACGGAGCTCTATTGGCTCCGGGCCCCGCCATATCATCTGGTGAACCAGGTCCTGGGGGATGCCGATATGGGCCACCCGCACCTCTCCGGCACAGCCCGCACCAGCGCCCAAATAGAGCCCCGGCTTGGCGCAGGTGAAGGTAACTGTAGTTTCGGCCTGGACAGCCTGGCCCAGTATCTCCCCAGTGTCCCCATCCACTCCGGAGGGCAGGTCGCATGACACTACGGGGGCCCGCCGGCCGTTCATCCACTGGACCGCCGCCAAAAAATCCCCCTCCAGCGGCCGCTTCAGCCCCACCCCGAACAGGGCGTCCACATAGCAGTCGCAAGTCCCCAGCCAGGCCGCCAGCCTCCTGTCCTCCAGGTCCAGAGGCTCCAGCACGCCGCCGGCCTCGATCAGACGGGCCTCCATCGCCTTTGCGTCCGGCGTCATCTTCTCCCGGCCGCCCACCAAAAAGGCACGGACACGATAGCCCTCCTCCAGCAGGATGCGGGCGGCGGCAATGCCGTCCCCACCGTTGTTGCCAGGACCACAGAAAACAGCGATCCTCTGGGTGGGGTCGGTATTTTTGCTCTCCACGATGGCCCGGACAGCCTCCATCTCCCGCTGCTCCTCCGGCGTGGGCTCCCGGCTGTCCTCCATCATAACAAATGCTACCGAAACAGCCGACCCAATCACGCCATCCGGCCGTCTTGGCTCCTTCACAGGCCCCACCAGATCGACCACCGCCTGGGCCGCCTCCCGGGCGGCGTTCTCCATCAGCTCCAGAGAGGGGATCCCCCGCTCCTCAATGGTCCTCCGGTCCAATTCCCTCATCTGCTCCGTGGTGGCAAGCATACTCATTTTTCCCGCTCCTTCCATCCCTTTGGCAGCAGCTCCTCCAGTGGGACTAATTCCACCGCCTGGGCCGCCGCCGTCTTCGATGGGTATACCGTCAGCTCCAGGGCCGGCTCCCACAGCTCCCGGACCTCCTCCCCCGCCAGCAGCCGTCCGGAAAATCGCTCCATACCTTCCGACACCAGGAACACCGCCCCGTCCGGGGTGACGCAGTAAACCCCGTCTCCGATGGATTCCGCCCGGCCATACCAGCCGCCATCCCGGTCCCGGGCGACAAGTTCCATATAGGGCACTGTAAAAAACGGGGCGTTGGGAACGTCCTCGTCCTCAAAGAAAAAGAACACCCCGGCCCGCTTCGCCATCTCCTGATACTGAGGCAGCTCCTTCCGGACCTTGGCCTGCTCGGTGTGGATCACAGTCCCGGCGGGAAGGACCTTCGCCTCGCTGCTTAAGAGCCCCAGCGCGCCAAATCGATTCAGCTCCCCCATGTCAAAGTAAACGGTCCTCACAGTTCTCTCCCCTGTCACAGATTTTTTCCCATTCTACCACACTTCCCCGGACAAAAAAAGAGGGGGAGGGCCTCCGGCCCTCCCCGAATTCAATCTTTATTTCAAAAATCCGTTGACGATCTGTTCCTCGGCCTCTTTCTCCGTCAGGCCAAGGGTCATGAGCTTTGTGAGCTGCTCTCCGGCGATCTTGCCGATAGCCGCCTCGTGGATGAGCTGGGCATCCAGACAGTTGGCGGTGACCTCCGGGATGGCGGACACCACGCCCTGATCCATGATAATGGCATCGCACTCAGAGTGGCCGTAGCAGGCGGCGTTCCCGTTGATGCGGGCCAGGAACACCTGCTTGGACTCGCCCCGGGCCACAGACCGGGAGATGACATTGGTGTGGCAGCCCTCCCCGTCCAGATCCACTGTGAAATCGGACTTGGCCAGTTGGCGGCCGTGGGTCATCACCTTCTCCTTGATAATAAGGGTGGAATTGGGCCCCAGCTTGGCCTTAGTCGTGCGGATGGTGGAGTCCACTCCCTTGATCTGGGTGGTCTCCATCTCCATGTAGCTGCCCTCCCGCATCTCCACGATGGTGGTGGGATTCATGATATTCTCTCCCAGTCCGTCCCCCTCGCCGTAGTGGCGCTCCACATAACGCACCCGGGCGTTTTTCCCCACATAGAAGGCATGAATACCAGAGTGCTCCGAGTTCTGCACCCCGCAGTTGTGGATGCCGCAGCCGGCCACGATGGTCACGTCGCAGTCGTCCCCGATGAAGAAGTCGTTGTACACCATTTCGGTCAGGCCGCTCTCACTGAGGACCACCGGGATGTGGACCGACTGGTTTTTGGTACCGGGCTTGATAATGATGTCGATGCCGTCCTTGTCCGTCTTGGAAACAATATCGATGCTGGCAGTGGTATTCCGGGCAGCCGCCTTCCCGTTTGCCCGAATGTTATAGGCCCCCTCAGGCACGCCGTGGAGCTCCGCCACCTGCTCCAGCAGGTTCTTTTGGATTGCGTCCATAAAAATCCCTCCTTTACCGCACCTTGTCCGTCAGGGCGCTGCAAACCTCAGGCGCCGCTCCCAGCAGCGAGGGCAGGATATCCTTCCTGGGCCCGTCCCGCTGGACCTGGCCGTCCGCCAGGACGATAATGCGGTCAGCGATGTTCAAAATCCTCTCCTGATGGGAGATGATGAGGATGGAGCCGTTGATCTTCTCATGCAAGTGCTCAAACACCTGGATGAGGTTGCTGAAGGACCACAGGTCAATGCCCGCCTCCGGCTCGTCAAAGACAGACAGCTTGGTGGAACGGGCCATAATCATGGCAATCTCAATGCGCTTCAGCTCTCCACCGGACAGAGAGGCGTCCACTTCCCGGTCGATATAGTCCTTGGCGCACAGGCCCACCTCTGAAAGATAGTTGCAGGCCTCCGGCACGCCGATGCTCTTTCCGCTGGCCAGGGTGATCAGATCCTTCACCGTCAGCCCCTTGAAGCGAACCGGCTGCTGGAAGGCAAAGCTGATGCCCTTCCGGGCCCGCTCGGTGATGGACAGGCCGGTGATATCCTCTCCGTCCAGCAGGATGCGCCCCTGGGTGGGCGTCAGGATGCCGGCGATGACCTTGGCCAGAGTGGATTTCCCCCCTCCGTTGGGTCCGGTGATGGCCACGAACCGCTCGCTGATGGTCAAATCGATATCGCGCAGGATGCCCTTGTTGTCGCCGTCCTGTTCCACGTCATAGCTGATATGCTGTAATTCCAGCATGGGAACCCCTCCTATGGTTTCCGGCTCTGGAGCCGGTCTGTCTAAACAGTATCATGCCCCCTGGACTGGGCCGCCAAACAGGGCCTGTCCTTTGAGGCGTCTTTATTCTATCACGGGAGGGAGAATTTGTCTATCCTTAATTTCCTACTTTTTTAATAGGAATTTTATTTTTCAGATTTTATGCTTTATTATCCTGGCCCTCAAGGGATCAGCCCCCTCTTTACAGGGAAGTATATACAGAATGAAACTTCTTTTAAAAAGGAAGTCCCGCCATGAGAGATACCGCTCTCCCTCCTCCTGTGTCGCTACGGCGCGGAGCGCCTGGACTGGAAGGGGCTTATTCTCTGCTTGATTGGGCTCAATCTTGTCCCGCTCCTCCTTGCGGCCCGCCCCGCCCGGCCCTCCTCTTTGGTTCTCCCGAGGGGCCCTGCATCCGGCCCTTTTCAGGCCTCCTCTTTCTCTGCGGGTCAGCTTTTTCATATTTTTCGTCGGGATGACTTGCATTCCCGGCGCTTTTGTGATATAAGTACCTTTAGTGTAAATTGCGGAGAACAGGAAAATAGGGGAACTGTGTTCGTCAGAGAGGGTAGGTCACCGGCTGAGAGCCTGCCTGGAAACGGCCCCTTGGTTCGCCTGGGAGCGGCCCCTGAGAGGGGGACGGTCTGCCCACCGTTATCGGGGCTTTGAGCGCGTACAAGTGTGTACGAATGCGGGTGGTACCGCGGAAGGCTGGCCTTTCGTCCCTGAATTTTGGGGATGGAAGGTCTTTTTGTTTTTTGAAACATGAGGTGATGTGCCATGAAGCGTCGATTTATCCCGATCCTGGCTGCTTTGACCTGTGTGCTTCTGCTAGCCGGCTGCCAAAAGGCTGGCCCCAGTCCCCTGCCCGGTTCTGATGTCAGCTCCTCTGTCCCTATTCCAGAGACGGAGGATACTGACCAGTCCACGCCCTCCGACACCGGCGATACTCTGCCGGACCTTTCTGTCAATCAGTTCCCCAGTTCCTCTCCCGATGAGCCTGAAGGCCCTGCTGTCCCTGTGGAGCCTTCGATGCCAGACGAACCTCCTGTTCAAGAGGAACCCGCTGAAACGCCGCCGCCTGTGGTGGAGGAGCCGGCGCCGCCTGCGGATAACCACACCCTGTATATCCTGATGTATCACCACTTTGTGCCTGATACCGACGAGGAGCTCAACGACTGGACGCTTACGGAGAGCCGCCTTCGGGAGGACCTGCAGTGGCTGGCGGACAATGGCTACACCACGGTCCTGCCCCGGGAGCTGGCAGCGGGAGAGCCCCTGCCGGAGAAGGCGGTCATGCTCACCTTTGACGACGGTTATGCCAGCAACTACCAAATTGCCTATCCCCTGCTTCAAGAATTTCAGGCCAAGGCCGCCATCGCTATGATCGTCCGCCGGACCGTGGACGCCAAGCCCGACTTTCTCACCTGGGAGATGTGCCGAGAGATGGCCCAGTCCGGGCTGGTGGAGTTCGGCTCCCACACCTACGACTCCCACAAGGAGGCAGATCCCCGGGGCATCCTGCATATCAAGGAGGAAACACCAGAGGAATACGCCCAGCGCATTTTCCCGGATCTGCAGGCCAGCATCGACCTCATTGAGGAGAACGTAGGCGTAGAGGTAGACTACTTCGCCTATCCCCACGGGCAGACCGATTCCTGGTCCGACGCCTATCTCACCGAACATTTCTCCGTATCCGTCACCACCCGGCACGGCGCTGCCGATATCCGTAAGGGGCTGTACCAGATGCCCCGGCATAATATCACCATGCGGGCTCCGGTCAGCCAATATCTTCCCTGATCGTCCCCGAACAAAGGAGTTTTATCCATGAAAGAACAGTTAGCGAACATCCGGTCTCAGGCCCTTGCGGCCATCGAGGGGGCCGCCGATCCCGCCGCCCTGGATGCCCTCCGGGTTCAGTACCTGGGCAAGAAGGGAGAGCTCACCAATGTGCTGAAGAGTATGGGCTCCCTCTCCGCCGAGGAGAGACCCGCCATGGGCCAGCTGGCCAACGAGGTCCGGGCCGCTCTGGAAGGGGCCATTGAGGCAGCCGCCAGGAAGCTGGAAAAGCAGGCCCTGGAGCAGAAGCTCCGGGACGAGGCGCTTGATGTGACTATCCCCGGCAAGGCGGTCAAGCTGGGCCACAAGCATCCCATGTATATCGCCCTGGACGAGATCAAGGACATCTTTGTGGGCATGGGCTTTACCGTGCTGGATGGGCCGGAGGTGGAGCTGGCCGAATACAACTTTGACCGCCTGAACGCCGACGAGGGCCATCCCAGCCGGGACTGGTCGGATACCTTCTACTTTGACGAGGACAGCCGGGTGATGCTCCGCAGTCAGACCAGTCCCATGCAGGTACGGGCTATGGACACCATGCCCCTTCCTATCCGCATCATCGCCCCCGGTCGTGTGTACCGTAAAGATGAGGTGGACGCCACCCACTCCCCCATGTTTCACCAGGTAGAGGGCATGGTCATCGACAAGGGCGTCACCATGGCCGACCTAAAGGGCACCCTAAATACGGTGGTGGAGCAGCTGTACGGCAAGGGCACCAAGACCCGCTTCCGCCCTCACCACTTCCCCTTTACCGAGCCCTCCTGTGAGATGGACGTGCAGTGCCACAAATGTGGCGGCGTAGGCTGTCCCACCTGCAAGGGAGAAGGCTGGATCGAGCTGCTGGGCGCCGGCATGGTCCACCCCCGGGTGCTGGAGATGGCGGGCATTGACCCCAATGTGTATTCAGGCTGGGCCTTCGGCATGGGTCTGGAGCGCACCGCCATGCGCCGCTTCAAGATCGCCGACCTGCGGCTCATCTTCGAGAACGACGTGAGATTCTTAGAGCAATTTTAACTGTTCCAAGAATCAATTAGGAATTAGAAATTAGGAGTCAGGAATTGGGGCGTCCCTTTCGGCGGCCTGATTCCCAGCCATCCGGCGGCAGCCGGACCCCAAAATTCCTAATTCCTAACTCCTCATTCCTAATTCAAACAAAGGGAGTTTTATAATATGAATCTATCTCGCAAATGGCTCAACGAGTTCGTCACCGTTGAGGCCAATGACAAAGACTTTGCCGAGGCCATGACCTTGTCTGGCTCCAAGGTGGAGCTGACCCACGACCTGGGCTCTGAAATTTCCAACGTGGTGGTGGGCCAGATCCGGTCCATGGAGCGCCACCCCGATTCCGACCATATGTGGGTATGCCAGATCGATGTGGGGCAGGCCGAGCCCGTCCAGATCGTCACCGGCGCCTGGAACATCCATCCCGGCGACCTGGTCCCTGTGGCCCTGCACAAGTCCACTCTGCCCGGCGGCAAGAAGATCGAGAAGGGCAAGCTGCGCGGCGTGGTGTCCAACGGCATGATGTGCGGTCTGTCTGAGCTGGGACTGGACGAGCGGGACTTCCCCTACGCTGTCATAACCGCCGCCGCTCTCCTAAACGACTACCACCCTCTGGATAAGGACAAGCCCTCCATCCCCGCCGATATCAAGGCCGGGGACAAGGTATTCGGCCCCGTGGTGTGCGCTAAGGTGTTGGAGGCCTCCGCCCAGCCCAACGGCTCCTTCCACACCTGTCTGGACCTGGGAGGCTCCACCGCCTGCCCCGACACAGCATGCGCCAACCTCCATGAAGGAGATTTAGTGGCCTATAACACTAAGATGGACTCCATCTGCACTCTGGCCGACCTCCACGCCCAGCAGACAGAGTTCCCCCACTGCATCCCAGACGGCATCTTTATTCTCCGCGAGGACTGCAAGCCCGGAGACGACCTGAAGCCGGTCGTTGGCCTGGATGACCATGTGGTGGAGTTTGAGATCACCCCCAACCGCCCCGACTGCCTGTCGGTCATCGGCTTGGCGAGAGAAGTGTCCGCCACCTTTGACCAGCCCCTGCGCCTCCATCAGCCCTTGGTCAAGGGCGGGGCCGAGGGTTCCCTGGTGGAGCTGTTGGACGTGGAAACTCCGGCGGCCGACCTGTGCCCTCGGTACACCGCCCGGATGGTGCGAAACGTAAAGATCGCCCCCTCCCCCAAGTGGATGCGGGAGCGGCTGCGGGCTATGGGCGTGCGCCCCATCAACAACATCGTGGACATCACCAACTATGTCATGCTGGAGTACGGCCAGCCTATGCACGCCTTCGACTACCGCTACGTAAAGGGGGGCAAGATCATTGTTCGCCGGGCGGAGGAGGGCGAGGAGCTGACCACCCTGGACGGCAACGTACGCAAGCTGACCGCAAACCATCTGGTCATCGCCGATGAGCATCGGGCAGTTGGCCTGGCGGGCATCATGGGCGGTGAGAACTCCGAGATCGTGGCTGACACGGTGGACGTGGTCTTCGAGTCGGCCAACTTTGACGGCACCTGCATCCGTAAGGGGGCCCTGGCTCTAGGGATGCGCACCGAGGCCAGCGCCAAGTTTGAAAAGGGACTGGACCCCCTGAACACCCTCCCCGCCGTAAACCGGGCCTGTGAGCTGGTGGAACTGCTGGGCGCCGGCGAGGTGGTGGACGGCGTCATCGACATCCTCAACTTCGTGCCCCAGCCCCGGATCCTGACGTTGGAGCCGGACAAGATCAACGCCCTGCTGGGTACCGAGATCAGTGCCGCCGAGATGACCGCCATCCTGAAAAAGCTGGACTTCCAGGTGGAGGGGGACCAGGTTACGGTCCCGTCCTGGCGCGGCGACGTGGTGGGTATGGCCGACCTGGCCGAGGAGGTAGCCCGCTTCCACGGCTACAACAAGATCCCCTCCACCCTTGTTCGGGGGGAGACCACCCGGGGCGGCTACTCGCCGGAGCAAAAGCTGGAGCAGACCCTGGGCTCCGTATGCCGGGCCTGTGGGTATGACGAGATCATCACTTACTCCTTTATCTCCCCCACCTACTATGACAAGATACTCTGGCCCGCCGACTATCACGCCCGCAAGAGCTTCAAGATCCTCAACCCCCTGGGAGAGGACACCTCCATTATGCGTACCACTACCCTGCCCTCTATGCTGGAGATCCTGACCCGGAACTACAATTTCCGCAACAAGTCTGCCAAGCTGTATGAAGTGGGCCGGATCTATCTGCCCAAATCTGGCTCCACCCCTGTTTCTCCTGACGATCCCGCTCTTGCCGCTTCCAGGGAGAAGCGGGAGAACATGGGGCCAAACGGGCTTGCGGAAGCCCTTACCGGCGCGATGAATCAGATGAATCAGGACGACGGCCTGGCCAACGAGGCCAAGGTGCTCTCCATGGGCGCCTATGGCGAGGATATGGATTTCTTCACCCTGAAGGGGGCCGTCGAGGCTATTCTGAAGGAGATCCGGGCAGTAGACATCCACTTCGAGGGGCCCACCGGCGCTCCCTCCGACACCTCCTGGCACCCCGGCCGGGTGGCCACCGTGTGGTCCGGCAGTGACTGTATCGGTATCTTCGGTCAGATTCACCCTCTGGTGGCCCAGAATTACGGGGTGGATGCCGAGCTCTACTGTGCGGAACTGTCCTTCGACGAGCTGATGCTGGCCAAGGGCCCCGATCCGGAGTATGTCCCTCTGCCCAAGTTCCCCGCCGTCACCCGCGATATCGCCGTCGTCTGTGATGAGGCCGTTACTGTAGGGGCCCTGGAGCAGGCAATCAGGAGAGGAGCCAAGGGTCTGCTGAAGGAGGTCTCCCTCTTTGATATCTACCGTGGGAAGGGCGTGGCCGAGGGCAAGAAGTCTGTGGCCTTCAATCTGGTCCTCCGGGCGGATGACCGCTCTCTCACCAGCGAGGAGGCCGACGAGGATGTGAAGGCGATTCTGGAGACGCTGGAGCGGGACTGCGGCGCCGTCCTGCGCTGAAGTTTTCCATCTGCCGCTCCCCCGCGGGGTTTCCGCGGGGGAGCTTATATTCTGGCGGGACTATCATCCCGCCTCCCCTTTTTAGGAGGTAATCCCATGGTACGCTTTGAATGTGACTACGCCGCCGGGGCTCACCCCAAGGTGCTCCAGGCCTTGGTGGACACCAATCTGGAGGAGCATCCCGGCTATGGCACGGACCCCCACTGCGACCGCGCCCGGGCCCTGCTCCGGGACCTGTGCCAGGCTCCCGATGCCCATATCCACTTCCTGGTGGGGGGTACTCAGGCCAATACCACCGTGATCTCTGCCGCCCTTCGGCCCCATCAGGGCGTCATCTGTGCCCAGACTGGCCACATCAACGTCCATGAGTCCGGAGCGGTAGAGGCCACAGGTCACAAGGTGCTCACTATCCCCAGCCAGGACGGCAAGCTGACCGCCCACCAGATCGCCCAGTTCTGTCAGGGCCACTATGACGACCCCACCGCCGAACACACGGTCCAGCCGGGCCTCATCTATCTGTCCCACCCCACCGAGCTGGGTACCGTCTATTCTGTTGCTGAACTGGAGGACATCCGCAGGGTGGCTGACCAGTACCACCTGACCCTGTTTGTGGACGGGGCCAGGCTGGTCTATGGCTTGGCCGCTTCCGATGTAACCCTGCCCGATCTGGCCCGGCTGTGTGACGTATTCTATCTGGGGGGCACTAAGGCGGGCACGCTCTTTGGTGAGGCGGTGGTCATCACCCAGGATTCCCTGAAACAGGACTTCCGCTACCTCATCAAGCGGCACGGCGGGCTGCTGGCCAAAGGCAGGCTGCTGGGCGTCCAGTTCGAGGCGCTGCTGGAGGACGGACTTTACCTGGATATCGGCAGAAGGGCGGTGGTCCAAGCCATGCGGCTGCGCCAGGGCTTTTTGGACAAGGGCTGGCCCCTGCTGGCGAACTCTCCCACCAATCTGCAGTTTCCTGTCCTCCCCGACCACGCCGCAGCGGCCCTGTCCCAGCGATACTCCTTTAGTTTACAGTCCAAGCCGGACCCGACCCATACCGCTGTCCGGTTTTGCGTCTCCTGGTCCACCCGGGACGAGGATATCGACGCTCTTCTATCCACGATCCGCGCCTTATAGGCAGAAAGAGCCATGGAAAAATTTTTCCATGGCTCTTTTGTAACAATTTGCCCCAATCTGCATCCTATAAGCAGAAAGGAGGGAGAAGATGGAATCTTTTGAAGCGGTCTACGAGGAGCTGTTCCCACAGGTGTACCGGTATCTGTTGGTCCTGTGCGGCGACCGGGATCTGGCAGAGGAGTTGACCCAGGAGACTTTTTTTCAGGCCATCCAGCACATCGACAGCTTCCGGGGAGATTGCAAGCTCTATGTCTGGCTGTGCCAAATCGGCAAACGGAAATATCTAGCCGGATTGCGGCGGCAGAAGCGGAGCGGGGAGATGCCCGATCTGGAGCGCCAGCCCAGCCCCGACCAGTTGGAGGAACGGCTGCTGGACCGGGAATCCGCCATGGAACTTCACCGCCGGCTCCATGCCCTGCCTGAGCCCTATCGGGAGGTCTTTTCTCTCCGGGTATTTGGAGAGCTGTCCTTTGGAGAGATCGCTCAACTCTTTTCCAGGACAGAGAGCTGGGCCCGAGTAACATACCACCGGGCCAGATCAAAATTAAAGGAGGAAGATCAATGAACTGCAAAATCATTCAGGATCTGCTGCCCCTGTACCGTGATGAGGTATGCAGCCAGGAGAGCCGCCAGGCGGTAGACGAGCATATTCAAAGTTGTCCCCACTGTGCCGAGGTGCTACGCGAGATGGGAAGGGAGGAAAATCTGGACAGGGAGACAGCGGATGTGGACCGGGAAAAGGCCCAAGTCATAGCGGGCGTCAAACGCCGCTTCTCCCGCCGGAAACGCCTGTCTGTGCTGGCCACAGCGGCTGCCATGCTGGCCATGTTCCTGGTGTTCACCGCCGCCGCCGATGTAGAGCGGCCCGTGCCGTACCAGGAGGGCATGGTGGACGTCTCCCTGGCTTCAGACGGCGTCATCGACATCTACTACTATGGGGGAAATTACGCCTCGTTCCGGGTACTGGACCGGGAGATCGATGGACGGACGGCGGTCTATCTGTGCTATACCCAAAATATCAAATCCAACCTTACTCCCCTGTTCAGCCACGCAGGCAGGCCTGAATCCTCCGGCCACTTGTCCATTGGGAATGGGCTGCTGCTGGACACCGTAAAGGGGGCCGCTGTCCAGATCCCCTCCCAGGATCAAATTCAGGAGGTGTATTATCTGGCGGGAGACTATGCCGCTTTAGAGGATATGGGCGAGGCGGAATTTTCCGCTGCCACCGATGGAGCGGTCCTCCTCTGGCAGCGGAGTTAAGCTCCAGGCGACAGCAAAGGCCGGCGCACAGTCTGTGCGCCGGCCTTCTCTACTGTTACTGGTCCTTCATCAACAGGTACATAACTGCCTTCTGGGCGTGGAGGCGGTTCTCCGCCTCGTCGAATATCTCGTTTGCGTGGGCCTCAAAGACCTCGGCTGTGATCTCCTCTCCCCGGTGGGCGGGCAGACAGTGCTGCACCATGCAGCCGGGGTTGGCCAGCGCCATCAGCCCGTCGTTGATCTGATAGCCCGCAAATGCCTTTTCCCGAACGGTCTTCTCCCCCTCCTGGCCCATGGAGGCCCACACGTCGGTGATCAACACATCGGCCCCTGCCGCCGCCTCCTGGGGGGTGCGGAACAGAGAGAAGTGGAAACCGGGGTCGCTCCTGGCAAAGTCCAGCACCTGGGAATCGGGATCGTAGCCCTCGGGGCAGGCGATTGACACCTCCATCCCCGTCTTCAGCCCGCCTACGATCAGGGAGTTGGCCATATTGTTGCCGTCCCCAATGTAGCACAGCTTCAGTCCTTCCAGCACCGCCTTATGCTCTCGAATAGTCAGCAGGTCGGCCAGCACCTGGCAGGGATGGCAGAAGTCGGTCAAGCCATTGATGACCGGGATCTTGGTGTTCCGGGCCAGCTCCTCCACCTCGTCCTGGCCAAAGGTGCGGATCATAATTCCGTCACAGTAGCGGTCCAGCACTCTGGCCGTATCCTCAATAGGCTCCCCTCGGCCGATCTGACTCTCCTTGCCAGACAGGAACAGGGCGTGGCCGCCCAGTTGGAACATCCCTGTTTCAAAGGACACCCGCGTGCGGGTGGAGTTTTTCTCAAAGATCATGGCCAAGGTCTTGCCCTTGAGATAATCCCTGTGGATGTTGTGCTTCTGCTCGTACTTCAACTGGTCCGCCGTATTCAGGATCAGGGTGATGTCTTCCTGGGACAAATCCAGCAGCTTTAACAAATCTTTTTTCATATCAAATCACCAATCTTTGCAGGAGGGAGGCGTGAAGATGGAGTATCTCTCCACCCCTCACTTTTCTCTCTCCACTCTATCATAACAGCGCCGCTTTCATAATGGCCAGCCCCTTGTCCATCTCCTCCTGGGTGATGGTCAGGGGGGGCAGCAGCCTCAAGCCGGGTCCCGCGGTGAGAATGAGCAGGCCGCTCTCGATAAGCTTGGCGGCCAGCTGGCTGTTGGTTTGCTCCCCCACCACATCGATGCCGATCATCATCCCCAGCCCCCGAGTCTTGCCCAGGCAGGGCAGCTCCATGGCTTCGATGGCCTGGCGGAGATACGCCCCTTTCTCCTTCACTTGGGCCAAAAAGGCGTCGTCCATCCGGTCCAGTACATGGCAGGCGGCGGCGGCGGCCACAGGGTTGCCCCCGAAGGTGGTGCCGTGAGTGCCGGGAGAGAACACCTCTCTGCACTTCTCATTGGCCATGATGCCGCCGAAGGGCAGTCCGCCAGCGATGCCCTTGGCGAAGGACACCACATCAGGCTGGATGTGATACTGCTGGAAGGCAAACAGAGAGCCGGTACGGCCCATGCCGCTCTGAACCTCATCGACAAGGAGCAGCCAATCCCGCTTGGCGCACAGCTCCGCCACTTTTTGGACGAACTCCAGGTCCAGGGGCAGTACCCCTCCCTCTCCTTGGACCAGTTCCATCATGACGGCGCACACGTCATGGCCGGCCACCGCTTCCACGCTATCCAGGTCGTTGGCATCGGCATAGCGGAACCCCTCGGTGAAGGGGAAAAAGTAGTTGTGGAACTTATCCTGCCCCGTGGCCGCCAGAGTCGTGATCGTGCGTCCGTGGAAGGAGTTACGGAGGGTAATGACCGTTCCGCGGCCCTTGCCATACCGATCAAAGGAGTATTTCCGGGCCAGCTTGATCATGGCCTCGTTGGCTTCCGCCCCGGAGTTGCCAAACATCACATTGGACATTCCGGTGCGGACACACAGCTTGTGGGCCACCTTGGCATAAGGCTCGGTGTAAAACAGGTTGGAGATATGTCCCAGCTTGGCCGCCTGGGTGGAAACGGCCTCCACCCAGCCCGGATCGCCGTATCCCAGCGAGCACACACCGATGCCGGCGGAAAAGTCAATATACTCCTTTCCGTCCACAGCCCAGACAGTAGCCCCTTTTCCGTGGTCAATGGCCACCTGGAAGCGGCCATAGGAGCGCATCACATACTGCTCGTCCAGAGCCTTGATCTCTTCAAAGGTCATGGTGTTCCCCCTTCAATCATATCCCCGCGAAACATCTTTTCCGCAAGGAATTCCGACACTCATCGGCGCGGAATCATAATTTTCTCTCGTTATCCTCCAGGATGGCACCGGAAATGTGACATCTCCCACGAAATTCCTCCCGACGGTCTCGAAAGAAATCGAGGGTAAATTCATGCGATCCCTCTCCGCCAGATGCCGACGCCATTTAGGGGCGCCTTTAGTTGGTCAGCATGGTGCCGATGCCCGCGTCGGTGAGCAGCTCCATCAGCAGGGAGTGGGCCACCCGGCCATCCAAAATAACCGCCGACTTGACGCCGGAACGGACAGACTCCACGCAGCATTCCACCTTGGGGATCATCCCTCCAGAAATGACTCCCTCCCGCACCAGGGCAGGGACAGAGGAGAGTTGCAGCTCGGGGATCAGGGTGGCCTCATTCTTGGGATCCCGGAGCAGGCCGCGCACATCGGTAAGCAGAATCAGCTTCTCCGCCTCAAGGGCCACAGCCAGCTTGGCGGCGGCAGTGTCGGCGTTAATATTGTAGGACACCTCCGCATCTACCCCCTGGGCCACTGTGGCTACCACAGGGATATAGCCGTTATTCAGGGCGTCAATGACCGGGGCGGCGTCCACCTTGGTGATATCCCCCACCTGGCCGTATTTGTCATCCAGCTTTTTCGCCTGGAGAAGGGCACCGTCCAGGCCGCACAGCCCCAAAGCCCGGCCGCCCAAGCGGTTCAGAGTGGCTACCAGGTCCTTATTCACCCGGCCGCACAGGACCTGCTGGACAATATCCATCGTCTCCTCGTCTGTATAGCGCAGTCCGTCCACGAATTTTGACTCCTTGCCCAGCTTTTTCAGCATCTCGCTGATCTCCGGGCCGCCGCCGTGAACCACCACTACCCGGATCCCCACCAGGGACAGCAGAATGATATCGGAGATGACGGCGTGGCGCAGCTCATCAGAAACCATGGCGTTGCCGCCGTATTTCACCACGATGGTCTTACCAGTGAATTTTTGAATATAAGGCAGGGCCTCAGCCAGCACCTGGGCCCGGTCGATCTCATTAAAGGACATGGGACAGATCCCTCCTCATTTTTTATCAAGCAGCTTCCCCATCCGAGGGATGGCCGCCGCCAAAAGCAACAGCCCGCAGAAAGCGGCCGTTCTGATCCCCTCGTCCCGGAAGCTGGAGCCGTACCAGTAGTAGGACATTCCCACTTTGTCGTTGGGGTACAGGATCACCCCCAAGGCGCGGAGCACGCCGTACAGCAGCCCGGCGCTCAACCCCAGAACGAGAAGGCCAGCGCACCATCTCCCCACCCGGCTTTTTATTCCCCGGCGTGACAGCACCCCTAGGACTACTGCCGGAAGGAGATAGATGGGAAGCTTCAGGAGCAGCTCCGTCCCCAAGTCCTTCACCAATGCAGCCATCTCAGCGCAGCGCCTCCCATTTTCCAGGATCAGGTGCGGTAGTCGCCGTTAATTTTCACATAGTCATACGTCAGGTCGCAGCCCCAGCACTCCGCGCTGTCCTCCCCCTCGTGGAGGTCCACGGCAATGATGACCTCCTTCTGAGACAGGACCTCCTTGGCCTTGGCCTCGTCAAAATCTACGGCCTCACCCTGTTTACAGACCAGGAGTTCCCCCGCGGCAGAGCGGAACGTCACGTCCACATGCTCCGGGCGGAAGGGGGCTTTAGAGTACCCCATGGCGCACAGCACCCGGCCCCAGTTGGCGTCGGCGCCAAACATGGCCGCCTTCACCAAGGAGGAGCCCACCACCGACTTGGCCAGACGCTCGGCGCTCTCCTCGCTGCGGGCGCCGGACATGAGGCAGGTGATCAGCTTGGTGCACCCCTCGCCGTCGGCCGCGATAGACCGGGCCAGATAGCGGCACACATGGTCCAGGGCAGCCACAAAGATTTCGTAGTCTCCGTCCTTCCACTCGATAAGGGTGTTGCCCGCCAGACCGTTGGCCAGCACCGCACAGGTGTCGTTGGTGGAGGTATCCCCGTCCACGGTCACCCGGTTAAAGGTTCTCGCTGCCACCTGGTGCAAAGCATCGGATAGAAGTTCGTGGGTAATGGCGCAGTCAGTGGTGATAAAGGCCAGCATGGTGCCCATGTTCGGATGAATCATGCCGGAGCCCTTGGCGATAGCCCCCATCCGCACCTCTTTCCCGCCCAGCTCAAAAGAAATCGCAATCTCTTTTTTCGCTGTATCCGTCGTCATAATGGCATTGGCCGCGCTGTCGGAGCCGTCCCTACCCAAAGCGGCGGCTGCCTTTGGCATACCTGCCTGAATCACACCGATGTTGATCGTTTTTCCGATGACTCCGGTGGAGGCCACCACAAAGTCCTCTGGCTGGCGGCCGGTGGCCTGGGCGGCGGCAGCGCACATGGCCTGGGCGTTCTCGTGGCTCAAAGGGCAGCAGGCATTGGCGTTGCCGCTGTTGGCCACCACACCCCAGGCGGTTCCGTCCTCCAGGTGGTCCATGGTGACATACACCGGGGCGGATTTCACCCGGTTCAGGGTATAGACGGCGGCGGCAGCGCACTCCCGCTCCGACAGGATCAGGGCCAGGTCGTTCTTATCCGGGCTGCTGCTGGCCTTGACGCCACAGTGGACACCGGCGGCCTGGAAGCCCCGGGCGGCACACACGCCGCCGGAAATTTCATTCAACATGAGGGATACCCTCCTTTTATTTCATCGGGGCGCACAGTGCGCGCCCCACCGCAGGACACGCTATTACAGGCTAAGTCCGGCAGTTTCTTCAAACCCCATCATAATGTTCATATTCTGGACCGCGGCCCCCGACGCTCCTTTTCCCAGATTATCAAACTGGGCAGTAAGCAGCGTCTGCTCCTGCGTTCCGGAAACCGTGATCTCCAGGCTGTCCTTTCCCGCCAGCTGGCTGGTATACAGCCGGGGACCGGCCCCTCCGAAGGGGGTGACCTGGACCAGCTTCTGGTCCTGGTAGTAGCCGGCCAGCAGATCGTGGACGTCCTGGGCATTGGGCGTACCCTTCAGCAGATGGTTCTGGAGCATAACAGTGGTCGCCATCCCCTTGTAGATATCCCCCAGCACCGGCAGAAAATTGGGTGGAAAGTCCAGGCCCGCCACCTGACGCATCTCAGGCAGGTGCTTGTGACACAGGCCAATGGCGTAAGGAGCCGGAGAGTCCAGCAGAGGGTCCCGGTCCGGTGCCTCATACTCAGCAATCATCTTCTTTCCTCCGCCAGAGTAGCCGGTGAGGGAGTAACAGGATAAGGGGTAGTCCCTGGGCAGCACCCCCAGCTCTATCAGGGGGGCCACCGTGGACAAAAAGCCAGTGGCGTGACACCCTGGGTTGGCCACTCGGGAGGAGAACTTGATGCGCTGGCGCTGGCCGGGCAGCAGTTCGGCAAAGCCATATACCCAGCCCTCCGCCGTCCGGTGGGCGGTGGAAGCGTCAATAATTCGGGTCTTAGGGTTTTCTATGAGGGACACCGCCTCCACAGCGGCGGCGTCAGGCAGACACAGGAACACCAGGTCGGCGGCGTTGAGGAATTTCTTTCTCTCCTCTGTGTCCTTTCGCTTATCCTCGTCGATAAGGAGCAGCTCGATGTCCTCCCGGCCGCCCAGCCGCTCATAGATCTGCAGGCCGGTGGTGCCCTCCTTACCGTCGATATATACCTTTGGCTTACTCATATGGACCACCTGGATTTCTTTGAAATGATAGTTCTATTATGGTCTAACCTGGGAATTTTTGCAATGGCTTATTTGCGCTCTGCCACAAATTCTTCAATCAGGGCGATCTGCTTCTCCACGCTCTCCTTCGCCGGGCCGCCATAGACCTTTCTTTCATTCACACAGGTCTTGAGGGCCAGGGCCTGGTACACGTCCTCATCAAACAGGGAGGAGATGGCCCGGAAGTCCTTTAAGGTCAGCGTATCCAGGGTGTCCCCCGTCTTGATGCACAGGTTGACCAGCCGGCCCACGATCATATAGGCCTCCCGGAAGGGCAGCCCCTTTTTCGTCAGGTAGTCGGCACAGTCGGTGGCGTTGATGAAGCCGCCGGCCGCTGCCTTGGCCATATTCTTAGGCCGCACGGTCAGGGTATCCACCATGGCGGCAAACACGGGCAGGCACAGCTCCACCGTGTCAATGGCGTCAAAGACGGCCTCCTTGTCCTCCTGCATATCCTTGTTGTAGGCCAGGGGAAGGGACTTCATCACAGTAAGCAACGTGACCAGGGCACCGTACACCCGCCCAGTCTTGCCCCGCACCAGCTCGGCCACGTCTGGGTTCTTCTTCTGAGGCATGATGGAGGAACCAGTGGAGTAGGCGTCGTCCAGGTCCGCGAACTTGAACTCCCAGGAGCACCACAGCACGATCTCCTCAGAGAACCGAGACAGGTGCATCATCAGGATGGACAGGGCGGACAGCAGCTCGATGGCGTAGTCCCGGTCGGACACTGAGTCCATGGAATTGTCGGTTGGTTTTTTAAAGCCCAGAGCCTGGGCAGTGGCGAAGCGGTCCACCGGATAGGTAGAAGTGGCCAGGGCGCCCGCCCCCAGGGGGCACTCGTCCAGCCGCTCCAGGCAGTCCTCCAGCCGGGTGACGTCCCGCTTGAACATGTTAGCGTAGGCCATCATGTAGTGAGCAAAGGTGGTGGGCTGGGCCCGCTGAAGGTGGGTATAACCCGGCATGACGGTGTCTAGGTTGGCCTCGGCCTTTTTGACCAGGACCTCCTCCAGCGCCAACACCTGGCCAATGATAACAGGGATTTCCTCCTTGACATACAGCCGGGTGTCCACCGCCACCTGGTCGTTCCGGGAACGGCCGGTGTGGAGGCGCTTGCCCGCGTCGCCGATGCGCTGGGTCAGCATGGCCTCGATGTTCATGTGGATGTCCTCGTTGTCCAGGGAGAACTCCACCTTGTCGTCCTCAATGTCAGCCAGGATAGCCTTCAGGCCCTCTACGATCTTTTCCGCCTCATGCGCCTCGATGATCCCCTGCCTGCCCAGCATCTGGGCGTGGGCGATGGAGCCCTGGATATCCTGCCGATACAGCCGGGCGTCAAAACCGATAGAGGAGTTAAAATCGTTCACCAGTGTGTCAGTTTCCTTTTGAAATCTTCCTGCCCATAACTTCATGTCAGTTACCTCACAAATATTAAGAATAGAATGGAGAGCGAAGATATTGGGCTTATCTCCACTCTCCACTCTTAAATATTACAGCTTGCCCTGCTCTCTTAGCGCCTGTACCTTGTCGGGAAGGCCCCACAGGTTGATAAAGCCCTGGGAGTCCTTCTGGTCATAGTCGCTCTCCTCAAAGGTCACCAGATTCTCTGAGTACAGGGTGCAGGGCGAGGTGATGGAAGAGGTGATGATATTGCCCTTGTAGAGCTTCAGCTTCACAGTGCCGGTGACGTACTTCTGGGTATCCACGGCGAAGGCGGTCAGGGCCTCCCGCAGGGGGGTAAACCACTTGCCATTGTACACCAGATCGGCAAAGTCCACCGCCAGCTTCTGCTTCATGTGCTTGGTATCCTTGTCGATGGTGATCTGCTCCAGCACCTCGTGGGCCCGGTAGAGGATGGTGCCGCCGGGAGTTTCGTACACGCCCCGGTCCTTCATGCCCACCAGCCGGTTCTCCACGATGTCCAGCAGGCCGATGCCGTTGGCCCCGCCCAGCTCGTTGAGCTTGCGGATGATGTCGGACGCCTTCATCTTCTCCCCGTCAATGGCCACAGGCCATCCCTTCTCAAAGTCCAAGGTGACATAGGTGGGGGCGTCTGGTGCCATGGCGGGGGACACGCCCATCTCCAGGAAGCCGGGCTTGTCATACAGGGGCTCGTTAGCGGGGTCCTCCAGGTCCAGCCCTTCGTGGGACAAGTGCCACAGGTTTTTGTCCTTGGAATAGTTGGTCTCCCGGCTGATCTTCAGGGGGACGTTGTGGGCTTCGGCGTAGTCGATCTCCTCGTCCCGGCCCTTGATGTCCCACTCCCGCCAGGGGGCGATAATCTTCATCTCAGGGGCAAATCTCTTGATAGCCAGCTCGAACCGGACCTGGTCGTTGCCCTTGCCGGTGCAGCCGTGGCAGATGGCGTCGGCGCCTTCCTTCTTGGCGATCTCCACCAGCCGCTTGGCAATGATGGGCCGGGCAAAGGCGGTGCCCAACAGATAATCCTCGTACTTGGCCCCCATCATCATGGACGGAATGATAACGTCGTCAACCATCTCGTCGGTCAGGTCCTCGATATACAGCTTAGAGGCGCCAGTCTTGATAGCCTTCTCCTCCAGCCCGTCCAGTTCAGTGCCCTGCCCCACATCGCCGGAAACAGCGATGATCTCAGGGTCATTATAGTTCTCCTTCAACCAGGGGATGATGATGGATGTATCCAGACCGCCGGAGTAAGCCAGCACTACTTTTTTTACTTGAGCCATGATTTTTCCCTCCAAATCTCAGTGCGGGGCGCGCTTTTTCCTCTGTCTGGTGCTCTGCGCCGTCCGCTCTGCTTTCCATGGCAACAGTCTACCACTCCCCTAATGTAATTGCAAGAGGTTATTTGCATTAATATGCATATGCTAACAATTATTTTCCATATATATTCACCAAAAATGAATATATATTTGAATATTCCGTTTATTTATTCAATTTAATGCAAAAAAACATCCCCGGTCCGGGGACCGGGGATGTTTTGTGGGCTTTAGCCGGCCTGGATGGCGGCGGAGATGGCGTCAAAGACCGTATCCTGGTCCTCACACATAACCATCAGGATGGTGCCGTCCTCCAGAGTTTCCAGTCTGGCGTTCTTAGCTACCTCGTACTGGTCAGCCAGATACATCTCAAAGCTGCTCTTCTGTTGGTCGATGTAGCCCTGCAGCCCCTCTTTCACAGCGTCGGCCTTCCCCTCGGCGGGCATGACGGCGGCGATGGCGTAAGCCTTGACATTCATCATGGAGGCACTGATCCCAAAAGCGGTCATATCGCCAGTATCCAGCCCCAGCATCTCAAGGAGCATAGCGGAGCCGTCGTCCTCTTTTTTCTCTGTGATCACAGGGTTATACTCCACCATCTCGCCGCCGTTGTCTGTGATGGCAGTATGGTAGAGCTGGGCCAGTTCCTCCGGGCTCTTGTCAGACGTGGTCCCGCCGTTTCCGGAGCAGCCAGACAGCCCGGTGACAGCCAGGGCCAGGACAAGGGCAAGCGTTAAAATCTTCTTCATAACATAATCCTCCGTTTTGTCGTAAAGTTTCAGCCTATTTAGCTTTCCCTCTATTAGACGGCCCCTATCCCAAAAAGTTCCCTCCTTTTCCGTTTTTTATCATGTGCGGATAACAGGCCGGGAGGCCGCCGGCAGAAACCGGCGGCCTCCCGCGGGATGAAAAAATCAGATGGGAAAGATTAGGCGCACAGTGGTTCCATGCCCAGGGGCGCTCTCCAGCCTGATTGCGGCGTTGTGCAGGGCGGCGCCATGCTTGACGATGGACAGGCCCAGACCGGTCCCTCCGATCTCCTTGGAATGGCTCTTGTCCACCCGGTAGAATCGCTCAAAGACCCGCTCCTGGTCCTCGGCCGGGATACCGATGCCAGTGTCGGCCACGGACAGCTCTATCTCTTTCTCCCCTAGGGAGAGGTTCAGTGCCACGCTCCCTCCCGGACGGTTGTATTTGATCGCGTTGTCGCACAGGTTATACACCATCTCCTCCAGCACTGCCGGGATCCCGTGGATCGTAGCTGGCATCCCCTCTACGCTGACGCTCACGCCAGCCCGCTTGGCAGCGGGCTCCAGCCGCTCCATGACCCGGCGGCACAGCTCCAGCAGGTCCACTGGCGCCGTCTCCAGCCCCACGCCTCCCTCATCCAGGCGGGACAGGTGGATGATGTCCTCCACCAGGCTAATGAGTCGCTGGCTCTCCTTATAGATATCGCCGGCGAAACCCGCCACATCCTTCGGGTCCACCAGACCATCCTTGATGATCTCGGCCATGCCGGAGATGGCTGTCAGGGGAGTCTTCAGCTCATGGGACACGTTTGCGGTGAACTCTCGGCGCATCCGCTCCCCCTGCTCCCGCTCTGTTACGTCCAGCAGTACCAGGACCGCTCCGCTCACAGCTCCCTCCCGGAACACCGGGTCAGCCAGGAGATGGACACACCGGCCCTGGCGGTCCAGGCGGGTCTGTCCGCGCACCCCGTCCAGCACCTGCTCCACCACTCTGCGGAAGGCATCCGTCCGGTCCAGCGTCAGGACATTGGCCTCGCCCCCCGGCGGGATGGCGCCCAAAAGCCGCAGGGCGCCGGAGTTATAGGAGAGAACGTGGCCCTTTTGATCCAACAGCACAAAGCCCTCGGTCATGTTCTCGGTGAGGGCGGAAAATTCCTGTTGACGCTGGCGGAGCTGGTCCATCTGGCCCCGGATGGTGTCATTCTGCCGCCGGATCCTTGTCAACAGCGGGGAGAGCTCGTCATAGGTATCGCACTCCTCCGGGTGCTCCAGATCCAAGTCCAAAATAGGCCGGATGATCCCCTTGGACAGCCGGTTGGCCAGCACCGCGGCCAGGATCAGGGACAGGACCAGGATGATCAGCAGGGGCTGGACCATGGATACCAGCAGGACCACCACTGTATACTGGGCGCTGGCCAGACGGATGACGGAGCCGTCCTCCAGCCGCCGGGCTACATAAAATGTCTTTTCCGACAGGGTGGCCGACTGGCGCTGGGCCGTCCCCCGGGAACCATTCATCGCCTCACGGATCTCCTCCCGGTCGGCGTGATTCTCCATGGTGGAGGCGTCCGCCACACTGTCATAGAGGACCGTTCCATCCTCCCCTACCCAGGTGATGCGGCTGGAGGACTGGAGGCCGTCAAAATAGTCCATTCCCATGGACTCCACACCCCGGGCCACCAGCCACGCCTCGTTCTCCAGCTCACCGGTGATTTGATCGCCGAAGTATTGGTACAGCACTCCCATGAACAGGGCCACTGACAGCAGAAATACGGACAGCCCTACCGCCATGGAATTGCGAAAGATCTTTGATGTCAAACCGCTACACCTCTCAATTCTGACGGCCTTGTCCTATTCCGATACCTTGTAGCCGATACCCCGGACTGTTTCGATGCAGGCGCCCGCCTCTCCCAGCTTTTGCCGCAGGGTGCGGATATGGACATCCACCGTGCGGCTGGCCCCGTCAAATTCATATCCCCAGATGGTATTAAGCAACTGGTCCCGGGTGAATACGGTGCCTCGCCGCTCCAGCAGCAGGCAGAGCAGTTGAAACTCCTTTAGGGTCAGGGTTACATCCCGCTCCCCATCCCGGACCACATGGCGGCCTGGGTCCACATAGAGAGCGCCCACTTGATAGGTCCTGCCTCCGTTCTCCCCCTGCCCGGAGTGGCGCAGGGCCGTACGGATGCGGGCCATCAGCTCCATCATGCCGAAGGGCTTGGCGATGTAGTCGTCCGCCCCCTGGTCCAGCCCCAGCACCTTGTCATACTCGGTGCTCTTGGCCGTCAGCATCAGGACCGGCAGCCTTCTGGTGTTGGAATCGGCCCGCAGGCGCTTCAGCACCTGCAGCCCGTCCTCCTCCGGCAGCATGATATCCAGCAGCACCAAGTCGGGCTGCCGCTCCTCCAGAGCGCGCCAAAAGCTGGAGGGGCGTTCAAAGCCCTCCGCCTCCATCCCCTGGCTGTTCAGGGTGTATACCACCAGCTTGCGGATACTGGCATCGTCCTCCAGAATATAGATCAAGGGGTCCACCTCATTCCAGTCTTGTTTCCCCGGCGGGAGAGGGACTGTGCCTTCTTCCCCATGCCGCCGTCCGGCAATCTTCTCTTTCAGTCATCCTCATAGTCCCCGGTGATGGCGTACTCCACCCACTGGGCGATATTGCAGGCGTGGTCGCCGATGCGCTCGAAATACTTGGCGATCATCAGCAGGTCCAGGCAGAGGCCGCCATTCTCCCCTCCGGCGATCAGCGCGGTCAGCTTTTCCCGGACGGACAGGAACAGGCTGTCCACCTGGTCGTCCTGGGCGATGACTGAGTGGGCCAGGGCCAGATCACCCCGGACAAAGGAGTCCACACTGTCCGTCACCATTTTAATGGCAGCCAGGGCCATCTCCTCCATGGGCACCTGCCGCAGAATGGAGCTTTTCTCCATATACCGGGCGATTTCAGCAATATCGGCAGCCTGATCCCCGATGCGCTCCATGTCGGAAATCATCCGCAGGGCGGCGGATACGGCCCGCAGGTCCTTGGCCACCGGCTGCTGACGCAGGAGGAGCTTCATACACTGGCTCTCGATATCCCGCTCCTTGTGGTCGATGTCCTGCTCCAGGCTCCTGGCCCGCTCTCCCAGCTCTCGGTCTCCCTCCACGTACGCCTTGGTGGCGGCGGAGATGGCCTCCTCGCACAGGGCTCCCATTTTAATCAGTTCTACATTCAGCTGCTCCAGCTGTTCATTAAAACGGTTCCTCATATCAGCCAAACCTCCCGGTGATGTAGTCCTCGGTTCTCTTGTCCTGAGGCATGGAGAATATTTGCTCCGTCTCTCCAAATTCCACCAGCTCCCCCATGAGGAAAAAGGCGGTATTATCTGAAATACGGGCGGCCTGCTGCATGTTGTGGGTCACCATAATGATAGTATAGTCTTTTTTCAGCTCTGAGGCAAGGTCCTCTATCTTGGAGGTAGAGATGGGGTCCAGGGCGGAAGTGGCCTCGTCCATCAGCAGTACGTCCGGCTTGACGGCCAGGGCTCTGGCAATGCACAGCCGCTGCTGCTGGCCGCCGGACAGGCCCAGGGCGGACTTCTTCAGCCGGTCCTTCACCTCTTCCCAGATGGCGGCCCCCCGAAGGGACTGCTCCACGATCTCGTCCAGCTTCACACGGTTGCGGATCCCATGGGTCCGGGGGCCGTAGGCCACGTTGTCATAGATAGACATGGGGAAGGGGTTGGCCTTCTGGAACACCATGCCGATGCGGCGGCGCAGATCAGTTACATCCCTGCCTGGGGCGTATACCTCCTCCCCCCGATAGGTCAGGGATCCAGTGATTTTCACCCCCGGAATCAGGTCGTTCATCCGGTTAATGGTCCGCAGAAAGGTGGACTTTCCGCAGCCGGAGGGGCCGATCAGGGCGGTGATCTGCCGCTCCGGCAGGTCGATCATAATATTTTTCAAGGCATGGTTCTCGCCATAATACAGATTTAGGTCCCGGGCGGACAGGATAGTATGGTCCATGGCTCTGTGCTCCTTTACTTCTTTAGCTTCTTCCCAACCAGGCTGGCGGACAGGTTGATAACCAGGGTGAGAATCATCAGGATGGCCGCGATGGCAAAGGCGATATCCGTCCGGCCCCGCTCGTTGGCGTAAAGGTATAGGGCCACGGTAAGGGTGGCGGAGGAGTTATTCAGCGCCTCGCCAAAGCTGTACAGCACTGTGCCGAAGCCAGCGGTGAACAGCAGGGCGGCCGACTCGCCCACGATACGGCCCACAGCCAGGATACAGCCGGTGACGATCCCGTCCACAGCGTTGGGCAGCACGACGGTGCGAATCATATGCCACTTGCCGGCCCCCAGGCCCAGGGCCCCCTCCCGGTAGCTCTGGGGAACAGTCTTCAGGCTCTCCTGGGTGGTGCGGATGATGGTGGGCAAAATCATGACCACCAGCGTCAGGCCGCCGGCCAGGATGCCCGCCTTCAGTCCCATAAGCTGGATAAAAACCATCATGCCCACCAGGCCGAAGATGATGGAAGGGATCCCGGTGAGGGTTTCGGCGGCAAATTCGATGATAGCGGCCAAACGCCGGTTGGAGGCATACTCCGTCAGATAGATGGCAGCGCCCACCCCCAGTGGCAGGACGATTGCCATAGACAGCACAATGATGTAGATGGTGCTGGCGATGTGGGGCAGGATGCCGGTGGTTCCCTTGAGCATACTGGTCTGGGTGGACAGCAGCTCCCAGGTGACTAAGGGAAGTCCCCGGACGAAGATATAGCCGATGAGAAAGACCAGCAGGGCGCACACCAGCAGACCACACAGGTAGAGCAGGGCACGAAGCCCCCGGTCGTAGAGCCAGCGCCTCTTAGACAGCTTTTCCATGGCTTCAGCCCTCCTTTTTGTTCTTGATAAACAGGTTAAGGATCACGTTGATGAGCATAATGAAGAGGAACAGCACCAGACCCACGGAGTACAGGGCCTGCCGCCACAGGGTACCCACTCCGGCATAGGACATTTCAGAGGCGATAGCTGTGGTCAGGAACCGCACGGGGGTAAACAGGCTGTCCGGCATATTGGGTACATTGCCGGACACCATGATGATGGCCATGGCCTCACCGATGGCCCGCCCCACCCCCAGCACCACAGCGGTTGCCACGCCGGACCGGGCGGCGGGCAGAGTCACCCGGAAGATGGTCTCAATGTGGGTGGCTCCCAGGGCCAGGCTGGCCTCCTCATACTCCTTGGGCACCGCCCGGAGGGAGGTCTCCGCCACGTTGACAATGGAGGGCAGAATCATGATGGCCAGCACCACGATAGCGGCCAGCAGGCTGGCGCCGGAGGCCAGCTCGAAGGTTCGCTGGATGGCGGGGACCAGGACGATCATACCCACCAGACCGTAGACAATGGAGGGAATGCCCGCCAGCAGCTCCACGGCGGTACGGATGACTTTAGCCGCCTTGGGCGGCGCTACCTTGGCCAGAAACATGGCGGTCATCAGCCCAATGGGCACCCCCACCAGGACGGCGCCGGCCGTGCCGGCCACCGAGGTGAGGATGAAGGGCAGGATCCCGAACTTCTCCTGTTTGCCCGCCCACTCCGTTCCGAACAGGAAGTCGGTGACACCAATCTCCAAAATGGCGGGCAGCCCGGCAATAATTAGATAAATACAGATAAAAAGCACACAGCCCACCGCTACAAAGCCGCACAATAGGAATACCATCTTGACGATGAATTCCATAGTGTCCCGGCCCCGGCGGAGACTGGAGGCCGGCTTGTGTTCCGCCCTAGAGGCGGCCCAGTCCATGACCTTCTCGCTTTCCAATGCCAAAACTCCTTTCGTTCAGCCCAACAGCCTCCACTCTATCAGCAGAGCGGAGGCTGTCGCGGAAGGATCTCTCAGAATCAGACCATGGGCACTGCGCCGGCGGCACGAATCAGGTCGGAAGCGGCGGCGGAGGTAGCCCAGTCAAACCAGGCTTGGGCGGCCTCACTCAAGGCCTCGCCCTCCTTGGTCACCAGGATGAAGGGGCGCTGGATCTCGTAGCTGCCGTCCAGCACGGTCTCCTCCGAGCAGGCGACACCGTTGACGGTGATGGCCTTGATGCCCTCCTGGCCCTCCACAGCGGAGAGGGAGGCGTAGCCAATGGCCTGGGGGTTATTCTTCACTGCCTCGATGACAGCGCCGGTGGAGGTCAGCTCCTGGGAGAGCACACAGAGGTCCTCCGTCCCGGTGATAGACTCAAAGCCGTCCCGTGTGCCGGAGCCGCCCTCCCGGCCGATGCAGGCGATGGCGCCGTCCGCGCCGCCCATTTCCGACCAGTTGGCGACCTCGCCCTTGAAAATCTGGGCAATCTGCTCCACGGTCAGGTCAGAGATGGCGGAGTCGGCGTTGACGATGATGGCGATGCCGTCCAGGGCCAGGGTGGTGCTCTTCAGACCGTCGGCCACCTCCTCGTCCTTCAGGGCGCGGGAGGCCAGGCCGATGTCGGCAGAGCCGTTCTTGGCGGCCTCGATGCCAGTGCTGGAGCCGGTGGGGTCGTAGGACGCCTTTACATCGGGGTGGTCGATCATAAACTGCTCATTCAGCGTCAGGACCACCTTTTCCATCGAGGTGGAGCCGTTGGTGGTAACGGAGCCGCTCAGGTCAGTCTGTGTATTGTTGTCTGTGCTCTGCGCCCCGGCGGCGGAGCCGGTGTTGGAGTTGCCGGCGCCGTTTGAATTGGAGCTGGAGTTATTGTTGCCGCCGCAGGCGGTCAGGGACAGGGCCATGACCAGCGCCAGACCCAGGCAAGTCAGTTTTTTCATCTTCGTGATTACTCCTTTTTATTCTGTCTTGGTTCTTTTGATCTGTGCTACGGTGCCCAGTATAAAAAAGGAATGTAAAATGCGAAACACTACCTCTGTTAAGTCTTTGTAAAATTCCGTCTCAATGTAAAAAAAGAGGGCTCTAGCGCGTAAAACGCGCCAAAGTCCTCAGAAAAGCCGGCCCGGACCGCAGTGCGGTCCGGGCCGGCTTTATCGGTTATCTCTGACTGCGCAGGGGTCAGCTCCGCTCCTCGACGGGGTCTCGATCCCGGAACAGCAGGGAAACACACCATACAGCGGACAGGCCCACTAGGGCATATACTACCCGGCTGACCAAGCTGCCGGCCCCGCCGCAGGCGAAGGCCACCAGGTCGAACTGGAACAGTCCCACGCTGCCCCAGTTCAGCCCGCCAATGATCAGCAGGGTCAGGGCGATCTTATCCATGACCATATCAGGTCACCTCCTCGGATCAAGTTCCACAGGTAGTTTGACCAGATAAGGGCAGTATATGCACACGGAAAATATTTCCAATCAACAGTCTACTTCAAGGACTTGGGTCCAAAGCCGTGGGGCAGCAGTTGGGACAGTTTGGTCTCAACGAAGGCGCCGTCCCCACGGGCACACAACACACGCAGATTCGGGGCAAACTCGTAGAGCATCTGCCGGCAGGAGCCGCAAGGCCAACAGTAGTCCTCCCCCCTGCCGGCGATGGCGATGGCGAGGAAGTCCTCCCGGCACCCCTCACTGACCGCTTTTAGCAGAGCGGTGCGCTCGGCGCAGATGGTGGAGCCGAAGGCGGCGTTTTCCACATTGCAGCCGGTAAACACCCTGCCATCCCCGCACAGCAGAGCGGCTCCCACCGGAAAATGGGAATACGGCACATAGGAATATTGGTGCATCTCAAAGGCCTTGTCCACCAGTTCTTGATCTGTCATTCTATTTTCCTCCTATTCCGCCACATCTATCCCCAAGATGCGGGCCACCACCGCCGCCTGATGGGGAGCAATCCTGGCTCCCTTCAGCTCGGCGCAGCTGGCCGACAGGGAGATGCTGTCTATGGTGCACCGGGACAAGTCGGTTCCCTTCAGTGAGGTTCTGAACAGCTCCGCTCCTGTCAGGTCCACCTTTTCCAGCGTCAGCTCCTTCACCACAGCGCTGGACAGGGTGGTCTCCCGCAGGTCACAGCACTCCAGCTTTGCGCTCCTCCACTGGCTCTCATTGAAGTTGGAGTAACGGAGCAGCGTATCCTTCCAACCGCACTCCCTTATCCTGGCCCCGCGGAAGTCGCTGCCCTCGGCCTTACATTCTAGGAGGGCGGTATCCCGCCAGCAGCTGTTTCCAAAGCGGCACTGAACCAACTGGCAGCTATGGAACAGGCATCGCTCAAGGACAACGCCGGAAAAATCACAGTCTGTAAAGCGGCAGCCATGGAAATGGCAGTCCCGCAGCTCCAGCTCCGACAGGTCCAGTCCCTTCAGCTCCTGGCGGAGCTGAGTCAGACGACATATCTGGTCGTCCTCCTCCCTGGCCTGGGCCAGAGCGTCTAAAAATCCTATTTCTTCCACGCTCGCCTTTCCACCTTTTTTATTTTTAGGATACTCCAGGACAAAAAAACTTGCAATCCCATTTTGAAAGTATTATAATGAGGGCCGGCTCCAGCCGTGGGATGGGGCCAAACAACAAGGGAGCTCGCAAACGGGCTGAGAGGAAGCTGTGCGCTTCGACCTGTGACCTGATTTGGGTAATGCCAACGTAGGGAGATAGTTTTTTCGGCTGATGCCGTGGGAACGTCTTTCTAAGAGGTAAAAGACAGGCCCACGGCATTTTACGTTTTAGGAGGAAATATCGATGCAGCAGATCCAAGCAAAAACCCAGCTCCGAACCAAGAAGATGGTGCTTACCGCCATGCTGGCCTGCCTGGCCTTCGTATTGAACACCTATGTCTACTTTCCATCCATGGCGCCCTTCCAGCACTTCGTGGATGTGATCGCCGCCGTCCTGCTGGGGCCGTGGTACGCCTGCGCCGCCGCCTTTCTATGCGGGATCATGCGGATGATGTCCGGCCGGACCATTCAGGCAGTGGTCGGCGCCGTTTTTGGACCTATCCTGGGCGGACTCATCTATCAAAAGACCCATAACATCTGGCTGGTCCTGGTGGGTGAGGTAGTTGGCACCGGCCTGCTGGGGGCCATGACCGCCTATCCGCTGATGAAGCTGTTTTACGGCCTGGACGCCCAGTCCCCTCTGTACTACATCCCCCTCTATACCCCCGCCGCCCTGGTGGGAGGCGGCATGGGGGTGGCCACGCTGCTCATCTTCAAGCGGTCCGGCCTGCTGAACCGGATGCTGGCCGAGCTGGGCCGGGAGGCGCCCCATGGTTGATTTTTCCAACGCCCTGCACCTGGTCCGGGAGCGGGCTCCCCTGGTCCAGTGCATCACCAATTTCGTCACAGTAAACGACTGCGCCAACATTATCCTAGCCGCCGGCGGCTCCCCCTCTATGGCTCATGACATCCGAGAGGTGGAGGACGCCGTGTCTGGAGTGCGGGCCTTAGTGTGCAACATGGGGGCCATCGAGGACATAGACGCCATGGTGCTGGCCGGGAAACGTGCTAACCAGCTTGGTACGCCGGTGGTACTAGATCCAGTGGCCGCCGGTGGCACCCGCCTTCGGCGGGAATCCGCCAAGCGGCTTTTGGAGAAGGTACGGTTTACCGCCATCCGGGGCAACGCCTCGGAGATCCGCAGTCTGGCTGGCCAGGAGGCGTCCGGCAGCGGGGTGGATGCGGCGGCGGCCGACACCGTGTCTCAGGACAGCCTACCTGCCGCTGTCCAGACGGTCGCGGGGCTGGCCCGGCGCATTGGCGGCGTCATCGCCCTGTCCGGCCCTCTGGATGTCATCTCTGACGGGGAACAGACTATGGTCCTCCGAAATGGCTGCCCCACCATGGCCCGCATCACCGGCAGCGGTTGTATGCTCACCTCCCTGATCGGCGCCTTCTGCGGCGCCATGCCGTCGGACCCCTTTGCCGCTGTCTGTACCGCCATGGCCGCCATGGGCGTGTGCGGTGAGGCGGCCGAGGCCCGCCGGCTGAAAAACGGCACGGGAAACGCCACCTTCCGCACTGATCTCATCGACGCGGTGTTCAACCTGACTGAAAAACAACTGACAGAGGGTGTAAGATATGAAATTTACTAGGGATGAAATCCGCCGGTCCATGCTGCTCTATGCCATCAGCGACCGCACATGGCTGAAGGAGGGGGAGAGCCTGGCCGACGTCTGCCGCCGTGTGCTGGACGGCGGGGCCACCTTCCTCCAGATTCGGGAGAAGGACCTGGAGCCCGGCCGCTTTGCCCAGGAGGCGGAGGAGCTGCGCCAGCTTTGTCAGCGGCGGAGCGTCCCCTTTGTGGTCAACGACAGCGTGGAGATTGCCCTGTCCTGCGGTGCCGACGGCGTCCATGTGGGACAGTCCGACCTCAGGGGGAGGGACATCCGCGCCCTCATCGGGCCGGACCGCATTTTAGGCATCTCCGCCGGCACAGTGGCCGAAGCTAAGGCCGCTCAGGAAGCCGGGGCTGACTACATCGGCGTAGGCGCTGTATTCGGCACCAGCACCAAGAAGGACGCCCGGAACCTGACGGTGGAGGCCCTGCGGGACATCGTCCGGGCCGTGTCCATCCCTGTGGTGGCCATCGGAGGTATCAACGCAGGCAATATCGCCCAGCTGAAGGGCAGCAATGTGGACGGTGTGGCTGTCATCTCCGCTATTTTCGGCGCGGAGGACCCAGGCGCGGCCACGTCCCAATTGCTGGCGCTGGCAAAGGACATGGTGGCCGCCCATGGATAAAGCCTTTGCCATTTTCGACATGGACGGGACCCTGGTGGACTCCATGGACTACTGGCGCGGTCTGGCCCGGGAGTATCTGGCCCGGCAGGGACTTGCCCCCTCCCCCGAGCTGCTGGAGCGGATCAAGCCTATGACCATGACCCAGTCGGCGGAGCTGTTCATCCGCACCTTTGGACTGTCCGGCACTCCCCAAACTCTCGCTGGGGAGATGAACGCCATGATTGAGGCGCACTACCGGGGAGACATCCCCTTGAAAGAGGGGGTTGCCCTCTACCTAGACCGGCTTCGCCGGGATGGGGTGCGGATGTGCGTGGCCTCAGCCACCGCCCTCCCGCTGATGAAAGCCTGTCTGGATCGGCTGGGGGTGCTGGACTATTTTGACTTTCTTCTCTCCTGTGAGGAGGTGGGCTGGGGCAAGGACCGGCCCGACGTGTACCACGAAGCCGCCCGGCGGCTGGGAGCCTCCCCCGGAGAGATTGCCGTTTACGAGGACGCCCTAGGCGCTGCAAAAACCGCCAAAATGGCGGGGTACTATGTGGTAGCCGTCTACGACGGCGGTACCCAGCCCTGGGAGGAATTGAAGAAGCTGGCGGATGAAGCCATCGACAACTGGAAGGAGGAAATTTAATATGAGCGCAAGCATCGCCATTCAGGTACTGCCCCAAGTGGACAACGATGCCGAGGTGTGCCGGATCGTGGACCGGGTCATCGACTATATCAAAAGCACCGGCCTGAACTATCAGGTGGGCCCCTTTGAAACCACCATCGAAGGGGAGAGCTACGACCAACTGATGGATATCGTGAAGGAATGCCAGCATGTGGCCGTTCGGGCAGGAGCGCCCAAGGTCTCGGCCTATGTGAAGGTGGTCTATCGCCCCGACGGCGAGATTTTGACCATCGACCAGAAAATTGGGAAATATCAGCGGAGCTGATTTTTCCGCGGCAGCTTGGGGGCACCACCTGCTGTCGCGTAATAAAACTTCAATGCAAAAAAAGAAAGGAGTTTTCACAATGAAAACAGCATTGACGATCGCTGGGACCGACCCCAGCGGAGGCGCCGGTATCCAGGCCGATATCAAGACCATGACCGCCAATGGCGTATACGCCATGAGCGCGGTCACAGCCCTGGTGGCCCAGAATACGACCGGTGTCAAGAGCATCATGGAGGTCACGCCTGAATTTCTGGCGGAACAGCTGGACTGCGTCTTTACGGACATCATGCCGGACGCGGTAAAGACCGGAATGGTATCCAGCGTGCCTCTGATCCAGGTCATCGCCCGGAAGCTGAAGGAATACCGGGTGGAGAAGCTGGTGGTAGACCCGGTGATGGTGGCCACCTCCGGCGACCGTCTCATCTCCGAGGAGGCGGTGGATGCCCTGAAGGCGGAGCTGCTCCCCCTAGCCACCGTTCTCACCCCCAACATCCCGGAGGCGGAGGTCCTCTCCGGCATGACCATCCATGGTCCCGAGGACATGGAGCGGGCCGCCCGCTCCATCAGTGAGCGGTACGGCTGCGCCGTGCTGTGCAAGGGAGGCCACGACCTGAACGACGCCAATGACCTGCTGTGGCGCTCCGGCGAGGCCAAGTGGTTTTATGGCCGCCGAATCGACAATCCCAATACCCACGGCACCGGCTGCACCCTGTCCTCCGCCATCGCCTCCAACCTGGCCAAGGGCTACGACCTAGACACCTCCGTGGAGCGGGCCAAGACCTATCTCTCCGGCGCCCTGGCCTCCATGCTAGACCTGGGGCAGGGAAAAGGGCCGCTGGATCATCTCTTTAACCTAGAGGGGGAGTTTGTTAAATGACCCCCTCCACCATGATCACCGCTGTCTTTACCGTCGCCTATCTGGCCGTCACCGCCTGGCTGTGCCGGGGACTGCGCCTAAACACCAGGTCTGTGTGCTACGGCGGATTGACGTGTGCCGCCACCCTGGTTTTGGGCTCCTTTCTGCTCTACCTTCCCACCGGGGCGGCCATCAGTCCGGGCTCCTGGATTCCCCTGATGCTGCTGGCCCTCACCTATGACTGGCGGCTGGCCTGCGTCACCGGCTGGGTCACTGGTATTCTGGCCATCTTCCTCATCCCCGCCTGGACCCCCGTCCACTGGGCCCAGATTTTCGTGGAGCACCTGGTTGCCTTCTCCGCCCTGGGCTATGCCGGGATCTTCGGCAACGACAAGAAATGGAAGGTGCTGTGTGGGGTACTGCTGGCCATCCTGCTGCGGTTCATTGGCCAGATGCTCTCCGGCGTAGTCTTTTTCTCTCAAAACGCCTGGGACGGCTGGGGGGCCTGGGGGTACAGCATCACCTACCACCTGTCCTGCAAGATCCCCGAGGGCACCGCTACCACGCTGATTATGCTCGCCCTGCCGCTGAAGACCATCCAAAACGCCATAGGAGGGAAACAGTCATGAACTTTTTAGAGGAGTGCATCCAGGACAGCCTGCCCATCTGGGAGTCCTGCCTGAATACAAAATTTTTGAAGGGTGTGGCCGATGGCTCTCTCCCCGAGGAGTGCTTCAAGGGCTACATCGTGGACGACAGTCTGTACCTGCGGGAGTATTCCAAGGTATTTGCCTGGGGGATGATCCACTCCCGGGACATGGCGGAGATCCGTAACTATTACTCCCTGCTCTCCTTTGTCAATGAGAGCGAGGATGCCACCCGACGTTACTACCTGAAACGCTACGGCATCACGGACGAGGAGATCCAGCCCCTCCCCCTCCGGCCGGAGAATCGGGCCTATGTGGACAGTATGCTGGCCGCCGCCCGGGACGGGGAGGGGGCCGCCGAGTGCATGATGGCCTGTCTGCCCTGTATGTTGAGCTATGGCTGGATCTTTGGCGAGCTGATCCGCCGCTCCCCCGGAGTGGAAAATACTCCCTACTGGCCCTTTGTCCGGGACTACGCCGGCAACCGCTACGACGCCATCTGCCGGGCTTGGTCCGAGTTTACCGACCAGGCCTGCCAAGATTTAGCACCGGAGCGGGCAAAAAAGTGCAGGGAGATTTTCCGCGCCTGCTCCCTCCATGAGCTACATTTCTGGGAGATGAGCGCTCACCCTAGGGAGGACCTCCCTACATCCCCCTGAAGACTGGATGCAGAAATCGGGAACCTGCAAAAACAGAGCCGGGCAGTCCAGGACTGTCCGGCTCTGTTTTGCCTTTACAGGTCCATGGCCTCGGCCAGGTTTTCCACCGCCTCATTGACCCGCTTGGCGGCCATATGGGCGGCCCGCTTGATCTGTCGGTGGGATGGCGCCATAGTCATGCCCAGGGCCGCGCCCGCCGCCATTCCAGTGGCCACGCCCAGAACAAATTTTCCGCATCCTCCACAACCGCTGTTGTTCATTCTCCTCGCTCCTTCCCTGTTTTCAAAAGGCGTGGAACGCTTTGTTCCACGCACCATTATTCTTTCCCAAAATTTCAAAAAATCTGTTGTCAAATTTTTAGCAGCTTCCTGCTACACCCCGTGTTCTGGTAAAACTTGCGGCAAAACAAAAATTTCTCTTTTTGCCACATCTCCACAAATCCGCACGGTCGTCATATCATTTATGGTTGCCAAGCAAAAGAAGGGGCCGCTCCATGATGGAGCGGCCCCTTTGCCAGTACACGATTGGAATAAAATCGGCCTTACTTTGCGATATCCTCACAGAAGTTCATGAAGATCTGTGCTACCTCGGCGCGGGTGGCCCCGGCGGTAGGCGCCAGGGTGTTGTTCCCCTTGCCGGACAGCAGACCGGCGTTCACCGCCCAGTCCATGGCCTTCACGGCATAGCTGGAGATGGAGGAGGCGTCCAGATAGCCCTCTGTACCCTTGCCGCTCTGGCTGGTCTTGTACCCCTCGTTCTGGGCGTAGCGGTACAGGATGGCCG